>ERZ506993.63-NODE-63-length-107768-cov-7.10307_pt1 | contig 107768 bp, 95 predicted proteins | sample MGYA00513167_ERZ506993 | MGnify/ENA metagenome assembly ERZ506993 | reverse complement strand
GGACAATGTATCCGCCCTATTTAAATGAAACAAGAACGGAGATGGATTTTTGTGAGGCAGTACGACAGATAATTGCAGCAGCCCCGGTAGCTCATGGATGAACCAAATAGAAATATGGTTCGGGATTATCAACCGTAAACTATTGAAACGCAAGAGTTATACATCTATAGAGGAACTGAAAGAAAGCATTCAGAGATTTATTGAACAATACGATCTCGCTGCACATCCTTTCAAATGGACGTATACAGGGGTGCCCTTAACTGTATAATCATAGTTAATTATGCAATGCCGTATTAGTTCTTTGTATTCATGTTATTTCCGGTTTTGCAGTTAAGCCTTTTGCAGATTTATACTGTTCGATACAATAGATTAAGAAATTGCCTTCCTGACTCATAATCATGCCTCCTCCGGGAATGTGAATGTGCCTGTCTTTTTTTCTTCATCGAACATATTAAACAGAGTCAGCGCGCTCAAATGCCACAGCTTCGTATCTTCCAGCTCCAGAAAGGAATATACCTTAGAATCGTAAAATTCTTTAGAGGCAGTAACTTCATCATACGGATAATTCTCGGTAATCAGGTGGACTACCTGCGGAACAAGAAGCATGAGCATAGCTTCAAATTTCTGTTTTTCCATTAAAATTCCCCCTCCGTCACCGTGCCAATAAACTTTAAGTAGCTTAACGCCTTCTCTGAGGTAAGCACTAACTGATTATACAGCTTTTTGATTTTAAGAGCCTCCAATGTTTGTTCCTTAGTTAATGCTCCAGCAGTATAAAGGGTAAATGTGGTGTAAACATCATCGTTAGCAACAGGACCAAAGATAATATCAAATGTTTCACCCACATGTGTCTTGTCTTATACTAAGAAGCCTGCTTTTATCACATTTTCACTTGGGATATAACTCATGTATCTTCTGTCTTTATTGTTTGTAATATCAAATAAAACTATTGTGTTATGCTTCTTAGCAATTTGAAGTATATCTTCAAAGAGATAAGACTTTATGTTTACCTCTGTAGGGATATCTCCTGATATATACAATTCTTCAAGATGTATCTGCAGGTCTGTTTTATTTGTATAAACAAGCAGTGCTTCTTTTTCCAGTGCAATGCCTTCTATGGAACTAATCCATGGAACATTAGAATTTGCAACAAAAGTAAACATTTCTTTTCCTTTTAGTAATTCTTTTATGATAGTCCAATCTTTTTCACTTCGTTTACTTTTGGAAAGCTTTATAGAAAGTGTTGATAGCTCGTTATCAGATAATATATTTATTACATTCCAATCGATATCTTCATAGTTGTTTTCTTCATGTTGAGTCCTGTTTTGTAAGTCTGATTCAGAACTAAACTGCCCCCGCCTCTTGTATTCCTGCAATTGCAATGATAAAATGTCGTTAGACATTTTAAAACATATCAAACCAGATACAGGAGTCTGCATTTAATGCTTTTCGACATCATCCCTGAGAATTTTTTTCATCCTCTGACAGTGCCGGGGAAATTGGTATATTGGGAATGTATCTGCCGGTTGTTCGCAGTGACTAACCGGCAGTTGTCTTTTGGTGTGGAGCGGGATGTCCTGGTGGATGAGCTGCAGTTTTATTTTGATTCAGCGATGGCGGCACAGATGCCGGAAGAGGAATTGGAGCCAGGAGACGGTATGATTCTTGCTACAGTGCGGATACGACAGGCGGCATGAGCAGCCGGGATAAGGCGAATTTTATCCTGCGCAGGCTGGAGAGGTACGGCTGGATATCGGTGGATACGGATCACAGCTACGTGCAGCGGGTGAACTTCCGCGATTATGCGGTTCAGGTAATGAAGACGCTGCTTGCGATTTCGGAAGAGAAAAGAACAGAATATCAGGGGTATATTTATACCATTTACAGCTTAGCCCGTGCCGGTCTGGAGAATCCCGGTATCGGGCTTTTGCAGATCGTGGAGAATACGGACGCGTTGATTACAGGGCTTAAAAGTCTGAATGCGAATATCAAACGATATATTGATGAGTTGACGAAGCATTCCACGGTGGCGGAAATTATGGATGCGCTGTTGAATGATTATTATACAAATGTGGTGGATAAGGCGTACCACCGGCTTCTGACCTCGGACAATGTTTCCAAGTTCCGGCCGGAAATCCTGGAGCGGCTGGAAAGCAACAGCCGCAGCGTACGGTTCCTGAATAAGGCTGCAGGGGAAATCGCTGAACTGAGAGAGATTTCGGAGGAAGAGGCAAGGGAAGAGGTATTGTCCATGCTGCATGAGGTGATTGATGCATTTCGGCAGATGGATGAAATCTTAAGTGAGATTAACAAAAAGAATACGCGGTATCAGCGGGCCGCCATCAACCGGGCGCGTTTTTTGCTCTCTTCAGGGGAGGATGTGCGCGGGCAGCTGAAGGATATTCTGATTTATTTAAATGAACGGATTACAGAGAAAAAACTGGACTACAATGCAGTATATGAATTGGAAGAGATGGATCGGCTGATAAAGCTTTTTTCCTGGGAGTATCTGGATACGGATTCCCTGTATGCGCCGGTGGAAGGAAAGAAAGAATTTATACTGGAGGTCATGGAAAGCTTCGAAGCGAATGAGGAGCTGCGGGAAGAAAAACGCAGGAGGATGGAAGAGAAGCTGGCGCGGATATTAAGTCCTGAGAAAATCAACGTTTACGTGAAGGATATGCTGGGAGACAGACAGGTTATGGCGGCATCCGAGTTTCCGGTCAGTGAAGGGGATACCTTTATCAGGTTAATTTATATCCGTTTGTATGGGCAGCGGAAAAATATGGATTATACGCTGGAATTAAAAAATATGGCGGAAAAGTGCGGATTTCGGTTCCGGGATTTTTTGATTCGGCGAAAGGAAGGCAGATAGATGGATTTGTTTGAAGGAATGCTGCAGAAGGACAGGGATGAGTTCCGCCGGGTCTGCAATAAGCTGATGAGTATTTGTTTTATCGTCAGACGTAATGAAGCCACGAAGAGCGATTTTTACTTTATCCAGCGCTGGAAACAGGTGTTTGAGCGGTATCTGGAGGTGCTGGGTTATACGCTGGAAATCAATGACGAGTATGGGGTAATCCAGCTGGTAAACCGGGAGAACTATAATCACCTGAATTTGAAGCTGAATGACTCCATCATCCTGCTGATCCTGCGGATTTTATATGATGAGAAAAAGAGGGAGCTTTCCCTGACCGATGTGGTGGTAAATCTGGGCGATATCCAGGAAAAATATATTTCGTTAAAAATACGGGAAAAACAGATTGATAAAACGACCATGAACAATGCGCTTCGCCTGTTTAAGCGGTTCAATCTGGTGGAGCTTCTGGATCGGGACCTGATGCAGGAAGAATCCCGTGTGATTATTTATGATTCTATTTTGATGGCAGTGCGGGTAGAGGACATTAAGCGGGTGAATGATATGCTTGCGCTGTATCGGAAAGGGGGAAAAACGGAAGATGAAGAAGCTGTGCAGGATTCGGCTGATTAACTGGCATAGGTTTGCAAACGAGCTTATTGAACTGGATGATTCCGTCCTGCTTTCCGGGGAAAACGGGGCGGGCAAGTCCACGCTTCTGGATGCGATCCAGTTTGTGGTGACCTGTTCCAAGGTGCATTTTAACAAGGCTGCCCATGAAAAGGGAAAGCGGAACCTGAACAGCTACATGAGGTGCAAGACGGGACGGGAGGATCGCCCCTATGAGCGGAGCGGAGAGATTACAAGCCATATTGCCCTGGAGTTTTGGGAGGAAGGAAGAAAACAGTTCTTTATTGTGGGGGCGGTAATGGATTCGGCTTCAGAGGAGAAGGAACCCAATGTGGGCTGGTATCTGCTGGAAAACAGGCGGTTGGCGGATGAGCTGTTTCTGAGGGGAAACCAGGTGAAATCCATTTCGGTTTTCCGTGGGACAAACAAGGGGATTAAAATCTTTGCAAATACACAGACGGAAGCCAAAAAGATGGTGCAGGCCAGGTTCGGCCGCCTAGAGGACAAATTTTTTTCATTGATTCCCAAAGCCCTTGCCTTTAAGCCGATTCATGATATTAAGGATTTTGTGTATTCCTATGTTTTGGATGAGAAGGAAGTCAATATTGATGCGTTGAAGGAAAATGTCCGCAGCTATCAGGATTTGGAGCGTATGCTACAGGATGTGAAAAACCGGATTGCCAAACTGGAGGCAATCAATGAAAAAGAAGCCGAGGTGGAAAACGGTCTGCGCAGGGATCGGTTCCAGGAATATTATCTGGCGCGGGTGGATGTGGAGCTGACGCAGGAGGCCCGAGGGGATGCGAAGGCAAGGCGGGACGGCGCCCAGATGCGGGAAAAAGAACAGAAGCGCAGGGAGGAGGAGCTGCAGGAAGCCAGACGGCAGCGGCAGCAGCTCATTACGGATCTGTCGGTGGAGTTAAATACGGATAAAGAATATCAGGCGCTGCATGAGCTGGAACAGCAGGAAACGGTGTTAAAAGGGTTGCTGGCGGCTGACAAAGAGGAAATGAAGGCGCTTCACAAGGCGGTTAAGGCGGCACTGGCGGATGTGCAGAAGCTTCTTCAGGTAAAGGATGCAGACGGGTGTGTGAAGGAGTATGCCGCTTTTCTGGAAAAGCTGGAGGAATGCGAAAGCCTGGTTGACGTGAGCCTTTGTCTGGAAAAAGTTCTTTCCTATAAAAAGAATATGTATGAAAAGGTGCTAAGGAAGCTGGCTGAGACGAGGGTGGAGCTAAACGGCTGTCAGAAAGAGCTGTCTGATTTGAAAAATCGTATCGAACAGCTGGAAAAGAAGCGGCTTACCTATCCGGACAGTGTAACACAGCTGAGGCAGCGCATTAAGGAGCAGCTGCGGCAGGTTGGCAGGAGCTCGGAGGTCCGTGTATTGTGTGAGCTTTTGGATATTGTGAATCCTGCCTGGCAGAATGCGGTGGAAGGCTATCTGAATAACCAGCGCTTTTACCTTCTGGTGGAGCCGGAGGATTTTGATCTGGCCCTGAGCGTTTATGACAGGATGCGGGAAAACAGGAAGGCCTATGGTGTCGGCCTGATTAATACGGGAAAGCTGGAAAAATATGATGAGGTCCCGGCCGGATCCCTTGCCGAGGTGGTAACTTCTGCAAGCATTTGGGCAAAGCGATATGTGAATATGGTCCTGGGCAAGGTGCATATGTGCCAGAAATATCAGGATTTAAAGCTGTATCCCGTGGCCATAACCAGACAATGTATGCGGTATCAGAATCATGTGGTCAGCGCTATTAAACCGGAGGTGTATGAAACGCCTTATATCGGTGCGGAGGCTTATTTACGGCAGCTGGAGCAGTGCCGCAGGCAGCAGGAGGCTTTGCAGGAGCAGGAAGCAGCACTGGAGGAAAAGATCAGTCAGCTGGAATTTGTGACAAAACCGTTGGATACCGCTGCGGATGTGGATTTGAAGTACCGTCTCCCGGCGCTGGAGGAAAAGCGGAAGCATGAAAAACAGCTGGCGGACTGTAGGGAGGCTATGAAGTGTCTGCATGCAAATCAGACCCTGATTCAGAAAAGGCTTCATTTGGAAGAGCTGCAGAGAAGCATGAGTCAATTGGATACCGAAATAAGAGAGGCCGTAATGCTGCAGGGATATCCGGAATTTCTGGCGGAATATGATAAGCTGAAAAATTCCAGGCTTTTGGAATATGAGGAGAAGGTTTATAAAGCCAGACAGGCGGCGGAGGATGAATTCAGGGAGCAGTTTTTATCCCGTCTGCAGGAAAATATCAAGCAGGCGCAGAACGAGTTTAAGGAGCTGAACCGTTCACTTGGAGAGATTCATTTTTCCAGAGAGCAGTATGAATTTTTATATGAACCCAGCAGAAAGCTGAAAAAGTTCTATCAGATGATTATGGATGATTTCAATGTCATGCAGGGCGAATCCATTTTCAGCAGTCTGTTCAGCCAGAATCATAGAGAGGTCATTGAGGAACTGTTTGAAAAGCTGGCGCTGGACGATGAAAACAGCGCTAAAACACTGGAAGAATATACGGATTACCGAACTTATATGGACTACGATATCAAGATTACGGGTGAGGATCAAAGCTATATGCTGTATTCCAAGGTCAGCCGGGAAAAGAGCGGCGGCGAGACCCAGACGCCGTTTTATATTACCGTGGCAGCTTCTTTTATGCAGCTTTACCGGAACAGCATCGGCGGGGATGCCATTGGCCTGGTGATGCTGGATGAGGCTTTTAATAATATGGATGATGAACGGATTTCGGGGGTGCTGGAATTTCTGACCCATTCCAATTTGCAGGTTATCATTGCAGCGTCGCCGGACAAGATCCAGTATATCGGCCCTGCGGTGAAGAAGGTGCTGCTCGTATTGCAGGATGACAAAATGAGTTATGTGGAGGACTTTACCCGGGCATGAAACGGTATGATGAGAAAGTATTGAACAGCCTGTTGGATAAATATGAAAACAGCCTTTTATATACGGGCCAGAATCAGCGGAAGCAGAGCATTGAATTTCCGGTGAAAAAGAGTACGCTGCCGGAATATTTTGACGAAACCTCCATGCAGTTTGAACTGGTCCATGCCCAGCTTGCGGATATGGAGGAAAAAGGATTTGTGCGCCTGATCTGGCGGAAGGGAAAGGAAGGCCATATTCTGGAAAAGTGTCTGCTGCAGACAGAACGTGCGGAAGAAATTTATGCATGGCTGCAGCGCAGAACCAGAAAACAAAAGGAAGAGGATGTGATTCATATCTGCCGGGAATACCGGGGCAGACATCCTGCGTTGGATGCTTTTTTACAGTATGTGGAGCAAAGAATCGGGCAGGGGCAGAGCGTGGCGCAGTATGTGGATATGGATCAGCCGCAGGCGATGGCAGAACGCTGCGGGCTGATTCTGCATATTTTGGAGAACCGGACGGAAATTTTTTTAAGGGAATTTTCTGTACGGTTTTTGAAGGATTCCAAGGCGGCGGAAAAGGAGATTGCCGGGGCAGCGGGCATTATTGCCCGGTTTTTCCCGGAGAATACGCTGACAGAGCTGACGGCGGAGCAGGTGATGGAGGAATTTAATATTTTTAAGAATCCATCCTGGGTGATGGTGAAGGGCAGCGGGGTGTTTACGCTGTCCCATAAGGAGGATGGCGGACAAGATGCAAAAGTCATGGCGGACAGCCGTATTTATCTTGCTGCGCTGCAGGGCGGAATCGGTCTGTCCAGCCAGGATATCGGTGACGTATGTTGGGATGTCAGCTGTCCGGTCAGTCAAATCGTGACGATTGAAAACCTGACCTCCTTCCACCGGTGGCGGGAAGAAGGAACGCTTGCTGTTTATCTGGGCGGTTATCATAATCGGGCGAAGAGGCAGTTTTTGAGGGAACTGTACAGGGCATTCCCGGATTGTGTTTATGGGCATTTCGGAGATTTGGATTGCGGCGGCTTTCAGATATGGAAGGATTTGTGTGAGAAAACAGGAATTCCCTTTTTGCCCCGTTATATGGATATGGAAACATATTTGCAGTTTTGTAGAACGGGAAAGGACTTGACGGAGCATGACCGGAGGGAGCTGCTGCGGATGATGGAGGAGCCTTTCTTTGCAGGACAGCGGAAATTGTTTGAAACTATGCTGGAGGTAGGAAAAAAGGTGGAGCAGGAAGGTGTCTCGGTTGGTATATTTTAGGAGAATTGGAGTTATAATTCAGTTGTCTTGATTGTTGCAGGCCTCAATTATTTTTGAAAATTGTATCACAATAGCTTGTAATTAGCATACAATACGACTATAATAAAGACAAATAGAATACAGAAAGGAGATGCAATATATATGGCACAAGCTACAATAACTGCGAGAGTAGATGAACACGATAAAATAGATTTTGATGCATTCTGCGCAAACGTTGGATTAAATACGTCCACTGCAATCAATCTTTTTGTGAAGGCAGTTCTTCGTGAAAAGCGCATTCCTTTTGAAATTACGCAGTCTGTTGATCCTTTTTTTTGTGATACTAATGTGGAATACGTGAAGAAATCTGTACAGGAACTGCGTTCGGGAAAAGGAAATGCTCACGAACTGATTGAGGTCGAAGATGAGTGAAAAAATATGGTCTGATGATGCCTGGGAGGATTACCTTTATTGGCAAATGCAGGACAAAAAGACAATGAAACGAATCAATCAGCTTATTAAGGATATTGAGCGAAACGGATGCATGGAAGGGATTGGAAAACCGGAACCGCTAACAGGCGATCTTCAGGGAGAATTCAGCCGGCGTATCAATGATAAAGACCGGCTTGTATATCACATAGAAGGCGGACGTATTTATATTGCCCATTGCCGTGGACACTACGGAGACAAATAATAAGCATAAGGATTTTTGCTGTTATAGGCTGATAAAAACAAAATCCAGGAATACTCTGCCAAAAATACGAAGAAAACTGGCAGATAAGCGGAGGGGAACAATGACAAACAGAGAACGCGCCATGAACATTTTGCACTACAAGCCGGCGGATCGTATGCCTGCCGTGCATTTCGGGTATTGGGAGGAACTGCTTGCGGAGTGGGCGGATCAGAAAAAAATTCCCAAAGAACTGGCTGAACACAACTATGACGGAAGTGAAAAGGACAGGGAGCTGGATAAGCTGATCGGCTGGGATTTCAACTGGTCAACCCAGGTGGGAATGCAGAAGGGGCTTTATCCGGAATTTGAATTTAAAGTATTGGAGGAGCTTCCGGACGGCTCACAGCGGGTTCAGAACAGTGTCGGGCTGATTGAACGGATTAAGCCGGGCATCGCTTCCATTCCTTCAGAGGATGATTACCAGCTGAAGGACAGGGAGGCCTTTGAAACGCTTTATAAGCCCAAAATGCAGTATATGCCTGAGCGTATTGATTTTGAGTTTTACAAGCATTTTAATGAGACAAGGCTGCAGGACAGGCCGGTGGGGCTGTCAATCGGAAGCGTGCTGGGAGATATCCGCAATATGACCTCCGTTGTGGGCATGAGCTACCTTATTTATGATGAGGATGAAGAACTGTTTGCAGATATTGTGGATACCTATGCGGAAATGCAGTATAAATGTGTGGAGGCTGTCCTGGAAACAGGTGCGAAATTTGATTATGCCCATTTTTGGGAGGATATCTGCTTTAAAAACGGTCCTCTTCTTTCCCCGGTACTTTTTCAGGAGCTTTGTGCAAAGCATTATAAAAAGAGGACGGATCTCTGCCATAAATACGGAATTGATATTATTTCCCTGGACTGTGACGGCGTGGTGGAGAGCCTGCTTCCTACCTGGTTTGAAAATGGTGTTAACACAATGTTTCCCATTGAAGTGGGCGTTTGGGGAGACCAGTTTGAAAAGGCAAGGAATAAGTTCGGAAATGGTATGCTTGGCGTAGGGGGAATGGATAAAACAGCGCTGCGCAAGGATAAAGCGGCGGTGGATGCCGAGATCGAAAGAATGAAGCGCCTGGCCAGCCTGGGCGGTTTTATCCCCTGCCCGGACCACAGGCTGATGCCCGGAACCAAGTTTGAACTGGTTCAGTATTATGCAGAAGAAATTAAAAAAATAAAAATCTGATCTGTTTATTATTAAGCCGCGGCGCAAAATGCCGCGGCTTATATTATTTGTGTGCCCGGTGGGCACACGTTGTAAAGATGATGACTGCGTCCATTCTCCGCCGCCAGGGTGCAATATTCTTATACATAGACTGAAATATTGTACGCTCAGCACTCTTATAATCCTGGAAACCCCGTATTTACAGGCTTTGCGGCCCGCACAATACCCGCACAATAATATGCAGGAAGAAAAGGTTAATGTTCTTGTTTGTATATAAAAGTATTCCTATAATGAACCTTGCAAACACAAACTTGCAAACAAGCAAATGTATAGGAGGAAACAGGGCTATGAAGAAAAAAATGTTGGCAGTATTGCTTACCGCTGCGATGATGGCATCTTTGGCATCCGGCTGCGGCAAGAACGCACAGGAAACTGCGGAACCGGCAGCATCCTCTGCGGCGGCAGAATCAACGGCACCGGCAGCATCCGGGGACGAAGAGACAACAGCAGGGGAAACGGATCAGATAACATTCCCGCTTAATGAAACGAAGAATTTTTCCATGCTGTGTGTTATTAATGGAGATACACCCATGGATGAGGTGGATGCCTTTAAGTATCTGAACGAACAGAGCAACATTACCTTTGAGGTAAACAGTGTTCCTCAGGAGGATGCAGCGGAAAAAGAAGGACTGATTCTTTCCGCAGGAGATTATCCGGACGTTTTCATTTTTTCCAGTCTGTCAAAAAATGACATTGATAAGTACGGGGCGGAAGGAGTATTCGTTCCCCTGGAGGATTATATAAGAACCTATGCGCCCACTCTGACGAGCCTGCTGGATGAAAGAGAGCTGTGGCCTTACATAACGGCGCCGGACGGACATGTATATGAAATTCCCGCGCTGAACACGGGAGCGGAGCTTGAGGCCGGGTTCCATATCTGGCTGAATTATCAGTGGCTGGATAATCTGGGATTATCCGAACCTAAGAATCTGGATGAATTCCATGATGTCCTTACCGCATTTAAGGAACAGGATGCCAATGGAAACGGCGATCCCGGTGATGAAATTCCTCTTTCCGTACCGGATGGAATGTCTTATCTGAAGAATTACCTTCCTTATTTCGGATATAATCTGGATTCCGAAACATGGTGTGCAAACCAGGATGGAAATCTTGTATATATCCCTATCGATGAAGGATATAAAGAATTTTTAAGATATTTTACGAATCTGTATAACGAAGGACTTCTTGATCCTGCCAGCTTTACCCAGAATTATGACCAGATTGCAGCAATGGGAAGCTCAGGTGATGTGTTAGGCTGTTTCAGCGCGCTTGCTTCCTTCCAGTTCGCAGGCCGTGATCAGGATGAGGAATATCAGACGCTGACTCCTTTTGAAGGACAGGTTTATCCCCAGTCCACAGGTATTATGCATGGCAGTATGATGATTACCGACGCATGTGAGGATCCTGCAACTCTGGTTGCCTGGGCGGATCAGCTCTTTACCCAGGAGGGCGGCATGCTGTATTGGTTAGGTGTGGAAGGAAATTCCTATGTAAATAATGACGACGGGACCTGGTCCTGGAATATCGGCGGCCCTATCGGCGATGATATTGCAACGGTACGTGAAAAGGGAACTTTGAAATACCAGACCGCATTCCCCGGCATCCAGCCTGATTACTGGTTTACAGGAATCACGGATCCCGACGAATCCTATCTGATTACACAGCGTTCCAAGATGCTGGATTACGGTGAGGTTACGCTTCCTGCCATGACCTACAGTGCAGAAGAAACGGAGACAATTGCATCCCTGAAGGCAGATCTTGACAGCTACATTAACCAGTATGGCGCACAGGTTATTACAGGAGCGCTTGACCTGGATGAGAGCTGGGACAATTATGTTTCCACTATGAATACAATGGGTGCATCTGAGCTGTTTGAAATTTATAAAAATGCATTTAATGCGGCAGAAGGCAAATAGTTAACCTGATAAATAAAAGGAAGATCGCTTTGCTGGGTCTTCCTTTTATTCCTACGGAATTGAAGTGCATGGAAGGGGATGCGAAACGTGAATAAATTACCTGTCGCAGGCGTGAAAATAAAAAAGGAAAAGCGCAGCCAGCTGGTAAAGCCTCTGCATCTGAGGCTGGCTGAGGATGTCAGAAAAAACTGGATTCTGTACCTGATGATTCTTCCGGTGCTCCTGTTTTTTATTATTTTTGCCTATACCCCTATGAGCGGGGTAATTCTGGCATTTAAGGACTTTAAAGTGAAGCTGGGCATATTTGGAAGTCCATGGGTGGGACTGAAATATTTTGAACGGTTTTTTGGAAGCTACAATTTTGGACTGCTGTTGAAAAATACAATTGGAATCAGCCTCTATTCCCTGGTGATAGGTTTTCCCATTCCGATTATTTTCGCATTGCTTTTGAACTATCTGAGGCTGAAGCATCTGAAAAAAACGCTTCAAATGGTTTCCTATGCGCCTTATTTCATATCCACAGTGGTTATCTGCGGTATGATCGCTATTTTCATGGATAAGGATACGGGGATCCTGAATCAGATGATTATGGCGCTGGGGGGAAAATCGCAGGATTTTCTGAGCAAGCCGCAGTATTTTAAAAGCATATATGTGTGGAGCGGGGTATGGCAAAGTATGGGGTACAGCTCTATTATTTATATATCGGCTTTGTCGGGCGTTGACCCTGCCCTGCATGAGGCGGCGATTATGGACGGCGCCACAAAAGTGCAGAGAATCATACATATTGATCTTCCCAGCATTAAATCCACTATTATTATGCTTTTTATTTTACAGATGGGATCTTTGATGAATGTGGGATTTGAAAAGGTCTTTCTGCTGCAGAACGATCTGAATATGAGCGCTTCGGATGTTATCAATACCTATGTATACAGGGTTGGTCTGGTTCAGAACAATTACAGCTATTCAACAGCGGTAGGTTTGTTTAATTCCGTGATTAATATGGCGCTGGTCATCCTGGCCAATCAGGTATCCAAAAAACTTGCCAATGAGAGTCTGTGGTAAAGGAACGGTTTTGGAGTGCCTTTCAAATATTGAGTAAGTGCCCGCAGGGGCGGGCAGGGAGAAACTGATTGAAACAGTATCGCAGGCAGGCCTGCGATATGCAGGAGGTAAAGGTGTGAATAAAATAAAAAGAACTGGAAGAAGATTTTTGGATCCTGACAAAGTGTTTGACCTCGTTAATTTGCTCATTATGCTGGTTCTGCTGGTGATTTTTGTGTGGCCGCTCTGGTTCGTCCTGATTGCGTCAATCAGCGATCCTTCCCAGGTCTGGCAGGGGCATGTCATCCTTTTTCCCAAAGGCATTACGCTGGATGCTTATGAAGAGGTAATCAAGTATAAGACAATCTGGACAGGATACAGGAATACCATTATTTATACTGTATTGGGAACTGCTATAAACATGGTGCTTACTGTATGCGGTGCATATCCTCTGTCGCGGAAGGATTTTGTGCCGCGGAAATTTTTCATGATTATTTTTATGATTACCATGTATTTCAGCGGCGGGCTGATCCCTACCTATCTGGTGGTGAACAGGCTGCATCTGATTGATACTGTCTGGGCCATGGTGATTCCCAATGCGGTATCCGTATTTAACATTATCATAACACGTACATATTTTATCAACAGTATTCCGGATGAGCTTCTGGAGGCGGCGCAGCTGGACGGGGCGAATACGGCCCAATATCTGTTTAAGGTGGTTCTTCCGCTGTCCAAGCCCATATTGGCGGTTATTACGCTGTTCTATGCGGTAGGGCACTGGAATGATTTCTATTCCGCGCTTATTTACATAAATTCACAGCAGCTGCTGCCTCTTCAGTCCATACTGAGAAAACTGCTGCTTTCCACACAGATGACACTGCAGATCACCAGCTCGATGAGCCCGGATGAAATCATGCGGAAAACGCAGCTGGCGCAGACGCTTAAATACAGCTCTATTATCGTTTCAACGGTTCCGGTGTTATGTCTTTATCCTTTAGTACAGAAGCATTTTGTCAAAGGGATTATGATCGGATCCGTGAAGGGATAGGAGCGGCATACAACAGTTCAGGCATTTGAACTGTTACGGCAGCCTGGAGGTATGGTATGAAAAACTGGCATTGGATACAAGGGGACAACGAATGTGAATCCCCGCTTTTCAGGAGAAGCTTTTCCCTGAGGGAGCTTCCGGCATCGGCAAAGCTTGAGATTTGCGGACTGGGATATTTCTTGCTGTATGTTAACGGAAGGAGGGCCTGCGATCAGGAATTTGTTCCTGCATTTACCAATTATTCTTCGGTGCTCGGATGCGATACTACGTATCCGGTGTGGGAGGAACGCTCCCGTTACCGTTGTCTGTATCTGACCATCGATTTGCTTCCTTTCCTGAAAACCGGGGAAAATGTCCTTGGCATACAGCTTGGCAACGGCTGGTACCATCAGACAAAAAGAGTGGATGAGGGGAAATTCATATTTGGGTTCCCGAAGTTAAGATATGAGCTGCACATGCTTACCAGCGAGGGGGAAGAGGTTGTAATCGAAAGTGATCCGAAGACACTGTGGAAGCCGGGAGAGGTGACGGAAAACAATTTATTTTACGGAGAAACACAGGATCTGAGGCTGCTGCAGGAGGATTGGTGCATGGAATCTGCCGATGTCGCCGGATGGAAGCCGGCACGGCCGGTTCATGCGCCGGAGACCATCCTTGAGGAGCAGAAGTGTCCCGCAGACAGGGTGCTGCGCCAGATTCAGCCGGTATTACTGGAGGATAAGTGCGGCAGGAAATTGTATGACTGCCGGGAAAATATAGCAGGCTGGGCCGAAATACGCTGTCTGGGAAAAACGGGGGAACAGGTTTCCGTCAGGTACAGTGAAGAGCTTACGGATGATAGCTGCCTGGATTTCCGGTCAGCGGGCGGGGAAAGGCAGATACAGAAGGACAGTTATATTTGTAATGGCTCCCCGGTGACGGTACGGCCTAAATTCTGCTGGCACGGGTTCCGGTATTTTGAGGTGGAAGGAGCAGGAGAGGCAGTTTCTGTGTCAGTGGTGGGGACGCAGGCGCCGGCTGTGTCGTCCTTCCGATGCTCCAATCCTGTTTTAAACTGGCTGTATGATGCATACATCAGGACGCAAAGCGCCAATTTCCACAATTGTATCCCTTCGGACTGCCCGCACAGGGAAAAACTGGGATATACGGGAGACGGACAGCTGACATCGGAGACGGCGATGCTGACAATGGATACCAGGCGGCTTTATGAAAAATGGTATCAGGATATATTGGACAGCCAGGGGGCCGATACAGGGCATATTCCCCATACCGCACCCTTTATGGGGGGCGGAGGAGGGCCCGGGGGCTGGGGCTGCGCCGTTTATGTTGTGCCTATGGATTACTGGCGAGTCTTTGGGGATTCCGCTTTGCTGGAAAAAGGCTATCCGGCAATCTTCCGCTGGCTGGAGTACATGGAATCCCGCTGTGAAAAAGGCCTTGTCGTCAGGGAAGAGGAAGGCGGCTGGTGCCTGGGAGAGTGGTGTGCGCCGGAAGCGGAACCGGAAAAGCTGCCGGAAGCATTTGTGAATACCTGTTTTTATATTCAGGGCCTGCAGGCGCTGGGACAGATTACGCAAATTCTCCATAAGGAGGAGCCGGAATGGGTAAAGGACAGGATTCTGACGGCAAAGAAGGCGGTTATGGATACCTTTTTTGACGCAAATACAGGAGATTTCTGCGGCGGAACGGGGGCAGCCAATGCATTTGCCCTGAATGTGGGCCTTGGAACCGCGGGAACGAAGAAAAATCTTGTGGACAGGTACAGAAAGCTGGGAAGGCTGGATACGGGAATTTTCGGAACGCCTGTTTTACTGGAATGGCTTTTTAAAGTAGGAGAAGCGGATTTGGCATTCCGGCTTCTGACCAATGATAACGAGGTATCGTTTGCGAATATGATGCGCAGCGGCGCCACCACCTTATGGGAAAAATGGGACGGCGCAGATTCCCACAACCATCCGATGTTCGGGAACGTAGTGAAGCTTTTGTTTACGGAGGTTCTTGGAATCCGACAGAAGGAAGGAACCTGCGGGTTTGCGGAATATTATGTGATGCCTGCGGATATCAAAGGGCTTGATTGGGCACAGGGAACAATGCGAACTGCGGCCGGGTTGATTTCTGTCAAGTGGAATCGGGATGAGGACGGGAGGATGCAGGTGGATAGTTGGGAGGCGGGCAGCGAGAAATAGTATTTCTCACGCCCGGAATTGAAGGTGTGCCTGTGGCACACAGACGGGAGCAGGTGAGAAAAAAGTTTCTCACCCCCTGAATTAAGAGTGTGCCTGTGGCACACAGATGGGAGCAGGTGAGAAAAAAGTTTCTCACCCCCTGAATTAAGAGTGTGCCCATGGCACACAGACGGGAGGGGATTATGAATTTTCCATGTCAGTTCATCAGTGCCGGGGAGGACTTCGCTGATTTTAATCATCAGGTGCCGGCACCCTATATAAGAAAAGAATTCATGCTTAGTGACATCCCGGAATCGGCGGAGCTGCTGATCACAGGGCTGGGATTTTACCGTGTGTTCATTAACGGTACGGAGCTTACCAAATGTATTCTTGCCCCATATATCAGTAATCCGGATGATATCATTTATTATGACCGCTATGACGCCCTGCCGTACTTAACCGAGGGAAGCAATGTAATCGGGATAATACTTGGCAACGGCATGCAGAATGCCTATGGCGGTTTCGTATGGGCTTTTGACAAGGCCCGGTGGAGAGGCGCGCCTATGACGGCCCTGCGTTTGGATATCCTGCTAAATGACGGAGCTCACATTATAGTGGAAAGCGACACCACCTTCCGCACCCATCCCTCGCCTTTGCTGGAGGATGAGCTTCGGTGCGGAGAATGCTATGATGCAAGACTTGGCATCGATAACTGGTGCTCCCCGGCTTGTTCCTCTGTTGAGGATGGGCCAGCTTCTGCCTTCCGGGAAGAAGATTGGAAGCCGGTGATAAGGGTGACGCCGCCGCGTGGGGAAATGAGATTGTGCAAGGCATCACCGATCAAAGTCTATGAGCGCCGGAGGGCCGTTTCCATAATCCCTTATGGGGACGGGTATCTTTATGACTTCGGCGTGGATGCCGCCGGGATATGTGAACTGAGAATTATGGGAACGCCGGGACAGGAAATACGGATATCCTATGCAGAGTGGTACCATGACGGGATTCTGGAGAAGAAAAACCTGATGTTCCCGGAATACGATTTTCCCTATACCGACAGGGTGCAGGACAGCTGCTATATATGCCGCGGGGGCGGGGAGGAGACCTACATGCCCTCCTTCACATATTATGGATTCCGTTATGCATACGTGAGAGGGATTAAGGAAGAACAAGCCGTTCCGGAGCTTCTGACGTATCATATCTGCGGAGGGGCGTTTGAGGAAAACGGCAGCTTTTCCTGCTCCGATGAAACCGCCAATCAGCTGCAGGCCATGACAAGAAGAGCGACTCTTTCCAATTTTTTGTGGTTTCCCACGGACTGTCCGCATCGGGAAAAGAACGGCTGGACCGGGGATGCGGCGCTTTCAGCGGAGCATATGCTGTTGAACCTTTCCGTAGAGGACTCCCTGCGTGAGTGGCTGCGTAATGTGGAAGCTGCGCAGGCTCCTGACGGCGGGCTGCCCGGTATTGTCCCCACAGGGGGCTGGGGCTTTGGAAACGGACCTGCATGGGATCAGGTTATTGTGGAAATCCCCTTCTGCTTGTTTAAGCTGCGGGGAGATTTGGATACGGCAAGGGAAGCCGCACCCTACATTTTCAGGTATCTGTTTTTCCTTTCCGGCAGCAGAAACAAAAGAGGACTGGTAGATACGGGCCTGGGCGACTGGTGTGAGACGGGAAAGAGCGGAGGCGGCCATAAGGCGCCTATAGAGGTAACGGATACTGCCATAAGCGTACATTTGCTGGAGGAAGCGGGGCTGCTTTTCCGAAAGCTGGGCATGGAGTCAGAGGCCCGTTATGCCAGGAAGCTTAGGGAAGATCTGAAAAAAGCATTCCGGAAATATCTGATTGATTTTTCCACGATGACAGTAGCGGGAAGCTGTGAAGCCTCACAGTCCATGGCAATATATTACGGTCTGTTTAAAAAGCCGGAAAGGCCGGCGGCCTTTAAGCGGCTGTTGGAAATCATTCATCAAAACGGTGATCATATGAACGCGGGTGCTTTGGGAATGAGAGTCCTTTTCCATGTCCTGTCCGAGTACGGCCAGGCGGATCTGGCGTATGAAATGATTACGAGAAAGGATTATCCCTCCTATGGAAACTGGATTGCCAGAGGGGCAACCTCTCTTTGGGAGGATTTCCTGCCGCCGGAAGCGGATGCCCATTCCAGGAACCACCATTTCTTTGGGGATATAAGCAGCTGGTTTATTCAGGCGGTTGCAGGAATCGTTCCCAATCCATATATGGAGGATGCGGATTACTGTCTGGTGAAGCCTCATTTTATCAGGGCGCTTGCTTATGCGCAAGGCTCCTGTCGGCTGCCTTCGGGTTGGATTTCAGCACACTGGTCCCGGCTTGAGGACTGCAGGGAAGGGGAGGAGGTTATCAGACTGGAAATTACAGTGGAAAATGGACTGAGAGGCAGGATCCTTTTGCCTGCAGGATGGGAATTTGAGGATGGATTTTGTGAAAAGCCAATGAAAACGGGGACATATTTGTGCATCAGCCGGCTGTAACGGGCCGTCTTCCTGCCGCTTTACAAAAATGGAAAGCGGGGCATATAATCACATTATGCTTAAGAGCACGGCCGGAAATAAAAGCGGGATAACCGGATGCGTCTATAGGAAGAGCGATATTGTCTGACTTATACAGCAGGCTGATTTCACAAAACTAATGAGGGTGGTTGCATGGATAAAATAAGAAAGCGCTTTGAAAAGATCAATTATTACACGTTGCTGAAATATTTTTTGTCCTATTTTTTTCTGCTCAGTTTTCTTCTGCTGTGTTTTTTTATTGCATTCCGGAAACAGCTGCGGACGGCGTATTCCACAGCAAGGGACAACAGTATTCAGGAAAAGCTTGTTCTGTTCCAGCAGAGCTTTAATAATGATCTCGACCACGTTTTTAATATCCATTATAACCTGTGCAATAACACGAATCTGAAAATGCTGAGGCATTCCTTTGATTCTTCCTGGTACAGTTCCCTGGGAATTACAGATATGCGTGAGTTTGCCAGTGCGAATCCGCTGGTATCGGATATTATTTATATCCAGAAAAACGGAGGAAAAGTCCTTGCCTGCAAAAATTATATTTACAAATCCAATGATGAATACTATTTTTCAATCAATCATAAGGCACTGAAAATCCCGGTGGGTAAGTATGGCCACGATAATAAAAATACCATGGTCTATATCAAAAACCAGGAGCTGTCCCTGCTGCTGCTATTTCCCAATGTGGCAAGCAGTAAATACGAGCTGTTTTATGTAATTGACTCCGACGAGATCATTGCCAGGCTTAACAATATGCTGTCAGAGGAAATTTCGGGTGTGTATCTGACGGATTCTGAAAATAACATTATTTCAGCATCAGGTGATTACAGCGTGCCGCCGGTTTACAGGCTGACGGACTCCTACGGACTTCAGAAAAACGATGAAGGGGATGAAATCATCTATACCGTTCCGCTGCATACCAATCTGTTCTTAACGGTATGTTTTTCCAAGGATGTGCTGCTTCAGTATGCCAGCAAGGCATTTATTAATATGTATATGGTTTTTGCAGCTATCGGCTGTACTGGTTTTCTGCTGATTCTGTTTGGCATGAGACTTACCTATTCGCCGCTGCACCGGTTGAGTAAAAAGTTTGCAGACAGGGCAGGCGATAATAAGGGCCTGGAATCCCAGCTGGATTTTGCCCTGTCCTCAGCGCTTCAGGAGCAGAGGAAGCTGCAGGAAAAGATAGAGAAATACCATAGTATAATGAAGGAGTCGGTTCTTGATACAATTGTTAATGAAAATGGGGAAGAGATTACGGCGGAGAATATGGACAGACTTTTTAACGGAGAGCCGGGCAGTCTGATGTTTGTGATTAAAATATCCGCTCCGGCGGATGGGGAAGGAATGGCGTGGGTAACCAAAAGTTTCCGGGATTTTTTCCTTGGAACCTTTCCAAATAATGATTCCTTCTGCATACGGCTGGAAATCACGCCGAAATACTGCTCCTATCTGATCTATTACGGAGGCCAGGACCAGGATAAGTATAATGTTATAAAGTATCTGCTGCATGATTTTTATAAGGAATACGGCTGCAGGATAGCATTGAGCAACGGCTCGTCCTCCCCTCTGGATATTCCCAATCTGTACGCGAATGCGATGCAGGCGGGAAATTACTGGGATTCCCATCCGATAGCATTTTATGATGAGATGGACATTCCTAAGGACAGCGCTTATACCTATCCTTATCAGGAGCTGAGCAGCTTTGCTTCCCTTTTGCAGCAGCTGAAATTTGAGGAGGCGAAAAAAGCCATCCGCAGCTTTTTCCAGACGCTGGATCAGACGGATTTTCCCGCCTTTTATTCCAGGAGTGTGCTGACGGAGGTGCTGACCACGATCATAACCAATATGAATCAGCAAAACATTAAATTCAGCGCTTACAACAACATATACTTCGAAACGCTTTATTTTATCAGAAGCTTTTCCTATGAACAGAAGAGCAATGACATATATGCTCACTTTATTATGCTGCTTTCCCTGTTTGAGGATGAACTGTCTAATCTCACAATAAAAAGCGGGGAGCTGCAGGATTTCATAAATCAATCCTACACATCAAAGGATCTGACGATTGCAATGCTGGCTGAAAAGTTTCATGTGAGCATTGCCTATATGAGTTATTTGTTTAAAAAGTATTTTAATGAATATTTTTCGGATTATCTTTGGAAGCTGCGTGTGGCAAAGGCGAAGGAGCTGCTGCGGGGCACATCAAAGCCGATGGAGGAAATCTGTATTGCTGTGGGGTATGAGAATGTTTCCAGCTTCCGGAGAAAATTTAAAAAGGAGCTGGGAATTACCCCTTCCCAGTACAGAAATGGTACGGAGCCGGTAACAGAGAAAAGCCGGGGTGAAAGTCAGTAAATTATGAAACGTCTTTCAAATTTTCTTTAAACTATTTAGTAATGCATTTGGGAGTAAAAATATGGTAGAATTAGCTGAAGAGTGGCGCAGTATAGTCAAAGGGGCGGTACAGCGCGGCGAGGTGGGGGGCGTAAGTCTGCTTTTTATAAAGGATGGAAAGGAAATCTGCTGGCTTGGCGAGGGGTATGCCGACAGGGAAAATAAAAGGGAAATCAAAAGAGATACCATTTTCCGGCTGTATTCCATGACAAAGCCGGTTACGGCTGTGGCTGCCATGATACTTGCAGAGGACGGAGCTTTAGATCTGAAGCAGCCTGTGGGGGATTTCCTGCCTGTATTCCGGGATTCTCAGGTCTGGTGCGGCGATCATAGGGAACCGGCCGACAGGCCGATCCTGATAGAGGATCTTCTGATGATGACCTCCGGGTTAACCTATGGCGACAATGACACGGTTCCGGAGCTGGCGGCCAGGAAGCTATTGAGCGAGGTGGAGGAAGGCCTGAAGGACGAAAGGCCCATGACCACCCTGGAATTTGCGGAGCGCGCCGGCAGGATCCCGCTGCTGTTCCAGCCCGGGGCTTCCTGGAAATATGGGATTTCCGCAGATATTCTGGGAGCGGTCATTGAAAAGGCGGCGCATAAGACCTTCGGCGAGTTTCTGGAGGAACGGATTTTCACCCCTCTGGGAATGAAGGATACGGGCTTTTATGTTCCAGAGGAAAAGAGGGACCGGCTGGCAAAGGCCTATATAAGAGATGAGGAAAACAGGCTTGTGCAGTATGAAGGCAGTTTCCTTGGAATACGCAACCGTATGGACAGAAAGGCCGCCTATGAATCCGGCGGCGCCGGCCTGGTATCCACCATAGAAGATTATTCCGTATTTGCGCGGATGCTTCTGGATCGGGGGAGCTTCGGCAAAACCAGGATTCTGAAGCCGGAAGCGGTGGATCGTATGCTGAATGCCGGATTGAACGACAGACAGCAGGCGGCCTTTGATGGCTGGTTTGGGCAGAAGGGCTATCGTTACGGATGCCTGATGCGCGTACTGCAGGATCCGGCGGCGGCTGTTTCACCCGGGCTGAAGGGGGAATACTGCTGGGACGGCTGGCTTGGCTGCAGCTTTTTTAACTATCCCCGGGAGAATATGACCCTGCTGGTGATGCAGCAGCAGTTAAACGGAGGGGATGTAGTTACCGGCGTAAAGAAAGCGCTTGTATGCCGGATGGAAGGAAGGGAAAGGGGACAGGAGGGCTGAAGAGCCGCGCCTGTTTATTAAAGGAGGAGAAAAGCTATGTTTTTCAATGAGGAGAAATTCAGACAGCGCGCCGCAGAGCTGGAAGGCCACAGATGGGCGCAGAAGAGCAGTGTGGAATGGTTCTACACAAAGGAGGGCGGACTTGGTGCGGATGAGGTATACACCAGCTGCCCGGAAGCCTTTGAAGGCGATAAAATCAGGCTGGGAGAGGAATTTGTAGGCCGGGACCGTTATATCTGGCTGCAGAGAGAGGTTGCCATACCCGCTTTGAAGCCTGGCTGTAAGGTTATGGGATATTTTAATTTCGGAAGAACGGGAGGCGGCGGAAACAGCGGTTTTGAGTCTCTCCTGTACATAAACGGCCATCCTTATCAGGGGGTGGATACGAATCACAGGGAGGTGATGCTCACTCCTTTTGCGGGCCAGACGGTCCTGATGACGTTCCTGGTGTGGTCAGGCCTGGAGGGCGGCGGCCCTGTACGGCTTCAGTATCACAGGATTGCGGAGGCGCAAATCGGTTGTCTGGATGAAAAACTGGATGAGCTTTATTACCTGTTGTCCGCAGCGGCCGAAAGCCTGGCCTATCTGCCGGAGGACAGCACGGATCGGACGGAGCTTGTGAAAGCGCTTGACAGAACGCTTTCCATTCTGGACTGGGATGCGGACAGGCTGCCGGAAACCGGAAAGGAAGCGCTTGCATTTTTCAGCGCAGCGCTGGATGGAATGCCCAAAAACAACGCGGTAACGGTTTATGCCACGGGCCATACCCATATTGACGTATCATGGCTGTGGCGGTTGAAGCACACCCGTGAAAAAGCCCAGCGCTCCTTTGCCACAGTGCTTCGGCTAATGGAGGAATACCCGGAATATCATTTCCTGCAGACTCAGCCCCAATTATATAAATTTCTGAAAAAAGACAGTCCCGAAATTTACGAAGGAATCAAACAGCGAGTGCAGGAAGGACGCTGGGAGGCGGATGGCGGCATGTGGCTGGAGGCGGACTGTAATGTGACCTCCGGCGAGAGCCTTGCGCGTCAATTTTTATATGGTATCCGTTTTATTGAGGAGGAGTTCGGGAAAAAATGCCGGTTCCTCTGGCTGCCGGATGTGTTCGGCTACAGCTGGGCGCTGCCTCAGATCATGAAGCTTTGCGGCCTGGATACCTTTATGACCACGAAAATCAGCTGGAACCAGTTCAACACCGTTCCCAACGACCTGTTCCGCTGGCGCGGCATTGACGGGACGGAAATGCTGACCTATTTCATCGATGTGCCCGCTCCCGGCATGTCGGTAACGGGGAGAGGTTCTACCTATAACGGGGAGATTACGCCGGAAACGATTATGGGAACCTGGCGGAAGTTCAAGAATAAGGAATTAAGCCACGAAGTGCTGATTTCCTACGGACACGGGGACGGAGGCGGCGGCACCACCAGGGGCATGATTGAAAACATCCGGGCCATTAACCGTATTCCCGGCATGCCTCGGATCAAAACGGCCAATGCCCAGGAATTTTTTGAAAAAATCCATGAGAATGTGGAAAATACGGATCGCTATGTGCCCCTTTGGGACGGAGAGCTTTACCTGGAATATCACCGGGGGACTTATACCTCCCAGGCGAGGAACAAACGTAACAACCGCAAGCTGGAAAACGCCCTGGGTCAGCTGGAATGGCTGTCGGTGCTTTCCCGCCTGGCGGGCGGAGCTTACCCGGCGCAGCGGATTCATGACTGCTGGGAAACCGTCCTGCGGGATCAGTTCCATGATATCATTCCCGGTTCTTCCATCCATGAGGTTTATGAGGATACACGGAAGGAATATGAAGCGCTGTGGCGCGAAGTGGACGCTATGGAAAAGGAAGCGTTTGAAGCCTTATACGAAGATGGGGATGGCAGCGGCCATGGCAGTTACAGGGATGAAAGCAGTCGCAATAATGGCAGTTACAGCCATAACAGCTACAGCCTGCTGCGGTTTGCGGACACCGTTTGTCGGGAAGCGGTGCTGATACCGGAAAGCAGGGACGGCTCCTTCACGGACGAGGAGGGAAAATGCCTGCCGGCCCAGAAGGTCTCCGATGGCTGGCTGGTGGAGGCCGGGGTGAAGCCGCTTGGTCTTACTGAGGTTCATTTTACGGAAGAAAAGCAGCCGGAAACGGACAGCCCCTTTGCCCTGGATTTGGAAGGCCGCTGCCTGGATACCCCTTTTTACAGCATTAAGTGGGATGAGAGCGGCGCGTTTACCAGCCTGTGGGATAAGGAAAATGGGAGACAGGTTTTAAAGGGCAGGGGAAATGTGCTTCGCATTTACGAAGATAAGCCCATGAATTATGACGCCTGGGATATTGATATTTTCTATGGACAAAAATTCGAGGATATTCCGGCCTGCGAGATCCGCTGTACGGAGGATGGGCCGCTGCGCATGAAAATCAGTTTTGTTTACCGTTACCGCGCTTCATTGATCGAGCAGGAGCTTATGGTATATTCCGGCAACAGACGGATTGATTTTGCAACCAAAGCCGACTGGCATGAGGATCACCGGCTGTTAAAAACCTTATTTGAGGTGGACATCCGCTCCACAAAGGCTTCCTATGATATCCAGTTCGGCTTTGTGGAACGTCCTACGCACTGGAATACCAGCTGGGATTGGGCAAGGTTTGAGGTATGCGGCCATAAATGGGCGGATCTGTCGGAGTCGGATTACGGCGTCAGCCTGCTCAATGACTGCAAGTACGGCTATGGAATCCGGGACAACGTCATGGGCCTTTCTCTGCTGAAGAGCGCAAAATCCCCGGATACGGAGGCAGATATGGGCGAGCATTTCTTCACCTATGCGCTGCTGCCTCATAAAGGCAGTCTGGGAAAGGAGACTGTCACCCAGGGCATTCTGCTGAACCAGCCCGCATTGTGTGTTCCGGGAGCCGTGAAAAAACAGGCAGGGCAGTTCCTTAAGAAAAACTGCGGCACCGTGCTTATCGACGCCGTCAAGCTGGCGGAGGACGGGGATGGCTATGTGGTTCACATGCATGAATGTGCCGGCGGCAGGGCGCATGTGGAGCTGACCTCCGATTATTCCGTGAAAGCGTATGCAGCCTGCAATCTGCTGGAGGAATATGAGGAAAAAACGGACGGCAGTGCAATCTGCGCTGACTTCGGGCCGTTTGAGATCAAGTGCTTCAGAATCTGGATGTGAACGGGCTTAAGAAAGTGAATGCAGAAGCGTTTCAGCTGATGCTTTGATAAAGGCAGTAAGCTATCAGGGAAATCAAAGACCCTGCTGCAGGCAACGGGGTCTTTGACCTCGCGGCAGTCGCCAGATGTCCATGCCGGGCATGGCTGCATGGCTCGTTGCTTACGGAAATAAATTGAGCGGGCAGCGTCGGTGGATACCGGCGTGCCCGCTCAAAAAGTTATGTATGTGTTTTTATTTCCCGTCCTGCACTGAGAAGCCCTTCCAAAAGCAGATTCCTGCGGAAATTATCAGCAGTACGGTCATCAGACTGTCAACAAATTTCGTAGAGCTGTCCAGCGGCTGCCGGAGAAAGTAAGCCACGCTGGAATTAATCCCCCACATCATCGGGATAATGATCAGAAGCACGATTCCGGCCGCCCGGATTTTCCGGCTGGATATTTTTACAAAGGATGCATAAATACACCAGATACCAATAAGGGAAATCAGGGAAATGACAGCGCCCATACGAAACAGCATCGGCGCCTCCACAAGTCGGCTCAGTATGAACAGATAAGGAAAAACCGCAACGCTCAGCAGGGCAAGAAATTTAACAATAATCCTGCCGCGGGCTTTCAACAGCGGCAGCAGCAGAAGCCAGCTGAACAAAAGCGAAGCTAATACGATAAGGGACCAGTTCAGGCGTCCTGCAATGCAGAAATCGCAGATCATGCATATCACCGCAGTCAGTATGATTGCCGAGGATAATAAGGAAAAAACAATATTTTTTACGCGTTCAAGCTTCTGGGTAGTGCTTTTGCTGGAATAGAGCAGCGTTTCCTCCACGATGGCATCCTTTGTTTTTTCCGGCTGTACTCCCCTTTCCCCATTTAATAATTCGCTGGTGGTTACTCCCAGGGCCTGCGCCAGCGGAACCAGAAGTGAAATATCAGGGCAGCTGATTCCCCGCTCCCATTTGGAGACTGCCTTATCCGTTATTTTCAGTTTCTCCGCAAGATCCTTTTGTGTCAGTTTTTGCGACTTTCTCATATCACATATGAACTTTCCCATTTTTTCATTATTCATTTCAGTGTGTGCCCTTTCTGTTGTACCGACATACCTTTGCTTTCAGGATAATATATCTGAAGGCTGAAAGAAACCGATTTACAGGCGAATCTGCAATTCTACCGTTGGTTTAGCTGGAAAAAATCCGGTAAAGGGCGGAATAACGCAGAAAAATGCATCCGGCAGCAGCCTGGGCAGCCAGGATCTTCAGAATAAATTCAGTATACCAGATTTTTTGGAAAACGAACAGTTACAACGAATATACTAATTCGTTTGCACTGGGAAAATGGCCGTGCTATTCTAAAGGAAAGTGTGTTTGACATTTACAGGAGGATTCAAATATGGCAAGGACTGAAAATATAGAGCTGACGGTTATCTGTCTGATATACCGGGAAAACAGGATTTTACTGCAGAACCGGGTCAAAGAGGACTGGAAGGGCTATACGCTGCCGGGAGGCCATGTGGAGGAGGGGGAATCCATTGTGGATGCTGTTATCCGTGAAATGAAGGAGGAGACAGGGCTTACCGTCCTGCGGCCACAGCTGTGCGGAGTGAAGCAGTTTCCCATAGATAACGGCCGTTATCTGGTATTTCTGTTTAAAACGGATCAATTTGAGGGAGAGGTCGTTTCTTCCGAAGAAGGGAATATGGAATGGGTGGACAGGGAAAAGCTGGCCGCCTGTCAAACGGTGGAGGATTTTGACCAGCTGCTGAATGTGATGGAGGATGATAAGCTGACGGAATTTCAATACATTGTGGACGGGGAAGACTGGAAGGTGAGAATACGGTAGCTTCGCCCGGGAAAAAAGAGCAGGCCCCGGAGTCCGGGAAGGAAAAACAGAAAACCTTGCGCTGCCTGCAGGATATAAAAAAACTGGCATGGAAGAAAGGAAGAAAATATGAGGACGCCGGAAGAATTTATGGATTTGGTTTTAACATTTGCCCGGGAAAACGAGCATATCCGCATGGTGGGCATGGAAGGTTCAAGGGTGAACAAAAATATCCCCGTTGATTCCTTTCAGGACTTTGACATTACATATTTTGTGGACGATATCGATGCATTTACGGAAAATGACAGCTGGCTTTCTTTTTTCGGGGATATCGTCATGATGCAGAAGCCGGAGGATATGGAGCTTTTCCCGGCAGAGGAGGAAGGTTATTCCTATCTGATTCTGTTTGGCGATTATAATAAAATGGATCTGACGCTGCTGGAGACGAAGCAAATTCATGATTATCTGCAGGGGGACGGGCTTCGGACCATCCTGCTTGATAAGGACGGCAGGGTGCCTGAAAAAATAGTTCCCTCCGATCGGGAGTACTGGCTGAAAAAACCAGGTCCGCGCAGCTTTGACGATTGCTGCAATGAGTTCTGGAACCTGACAATTTATGTTGCTAAGGGTCTGTGCAGGGGAGAAATTTTATACGCCATTGACCATCTGCATCTGTTGCGGAATGAACTGCTGCGAATGCTTTCCTGGAAGGTGGGCATGGAATATGGTTTTGGTTTCAGCGTGGGAAAGAATTATAAATTTATCAGCCGGTATCTGGCGGAGGAAACATGGGACATGCTGATGAGCACTTACAGGGAGGATTCCTATGAAAATATGTGGAAGGCTCTGTTCACCTGCCATGCTTTGTTCCAGAAGACAGCGCTGGAATGTGCGGCGGTGTGGGGGTATTCCTATCCGGATTATGACAGGAATGTGAGCAGGTATGTGGACGGGCTTTATGGAATCTATGGGAATGGGAAAGAGGAAGCAAAATAAGGGTTATTTCTGAAGGCCCGGAAAAGGCAGCAGGCGTGTGGAGCATGCGGACAGGAGTTAAAATGGATTATCGGTTGATAACGGACAGGCTGACAGAGGAAAGCCGTAAAATATTTGGGGAGAATCTGACTGGAGTGTATCTGCACGGCTCCCTTGCCATGGGATGCTTTAATCCGGATAAGAGCGATATTGATCTGATTATCGTAACGGAGGAAGCGCCGACAGAGGAGCAGAAGCTGCAGCTTATGGAACAGACGGTCAGGCTGAATGAGCTGGCGCCGGAAAAAGGGATTGAAATGAGCGTAGTGAAACGCAGCTGCTGTGAAAAGGTGGTGCATCCCATTCCCTTTGAACTGCATTTTTCTCCCATGCATTTAAAATGGTTTCAGGAGAATCCCGGGGATTATGTGCGGAATATGAAGGGGACAGATCCGGATCTGGCCGGACATTTCATGATTATCCGCCATTATGGAATATGCCTGTGGGGAGCGGCTGTTTCGGAGGTTTTCGGTGAGGTGCCAAGGGAGATGTATTTCGAGAGCATCATGAATGATATTGCATCCGCCAGAGAGGACATCCATGAAAATCCGATTTATGTAATCCTCAATCTGTGCCGTGTGCTGGGGTATGCGGAGGAAGGATTGGTCCTCTCCAAGAAGGCTGGTGGGGAATGGGGAGTAAGGAATGTGGATGAAAAATATACCGGCCTGATTCTGGAAGCCCTGGAATGCTATTCCGGGGAGAAAAAAATGTGGATAGAGGAGAATGCCGCGGGGGAATTCTGTGGATATATGTTGGGGAGGATTGTTTGCTCTATAGTTTAGAGGATGTGTTAAGGTATGCGATGTATTGAATTTGATTCAGACAGATGAGAGTGAGCGTGTAGTAGAACGTCCGGAAACACCACTGTTCGATAACAAAGCCTTTAGAGAGGCAATCATAAATGCCATTTTGCATAATCTTTGGATAAGTGGAAATGAGCCAATGATTTCTGTATTCTCAGATAGGATTGAAATCTTATCAAGAGGAACATTGGCGCCGGCACAGACTATGGAAGGCTTTTTCTTAGGGGAATCGATTCCTGTAAATAAAAAGTTATCAGAAATCTTTCTGCAGCTTCATATTAGTGAAAAATCAGGTCGTGGTGTGCCTGAGATTATTGAAACATACGGAAAGGGAGCATTTACTTTTAGAGAAAACTCAATTGTTGTTACAATCCCGCTTCAGCGAATAAAAAAAGCTGGGAATAAGGTTGGGAAAAAAGTTGGGGATAAAAAAGGATTAAATTCAAGAAGACAAAGAATCGTAACAGAAATGAGAGAAAATCCGAATATTACTACCAATGAATTGCATCACATACTGGGGATTAGTGAAACAGCGGTGGAAAATAATCTCACATTCTTGAAGAAAAATGGATATGTAGAAAGAGTTGGTTCTAAAAAGACTGGTTATTGGAAAGTGATTGAGTAAGCGTTTATAACGGAGAATTATAATGGCTCTGCTAAAATCAAACTGTGCCTTTCGGGAATCTTTTTCACAGCCGCAACACATTGTGAGAACTGTATGAAGCTGAATCGAAGTGAAAAATAGAAGAGGAGGAGTTCTTTTATGGAACCATCAAAAAGTGATTGGAGGCTTTATAGGGAAAAAGTTTCCGGCTGGCAGGAAAATTATATGGAAAGGCTTATTAAGGATTATATCACTTATTTAAGCAGTGATGAGCGTGCCTCAACAAAGTTTTGGGAAATGGAAAAGCGTATCAAAGCGGATAAGAAAACACCGGGTGTATGTATAGAACTTAATAAAAGAAACATGATATTTGATTTGGTCCGTTTTTTACAGGACGGAGTGATTATTTTTGATGATTTGGACGAATTTTCAGATGAACTAAGGGAAAATGTAAGGTTGTTATGGGAAAGGTTTAAATAATTCCATAGCCATTCATGGTTATAGTAATTTTTAAGCAGATGAAAATCTGCTTATTTGTCGTTATTTAAAGCAATTACAACTGAACAAACGGCATATTGAGATTTTTTACTTGCATATTTATGGAAATTTAATTCGAACTCTTAAACTTTGTTAAAATGTTTCCTTTTTACTGAAGGTATCTAAATGATATTGGTTCAGTTATCTGAAAAGTTATGTGTGTATATTCTAAAATAAGAAAAAAGCAAGAACACCTTGCAGAAGAATATTTTATAAAGTATAATCAAATTAAAATAAGAATAAATATAAACAAATATAAATAAGAAAACATTATATGAATACATCATAAGACATTCCATAAATCATAAGGAGAACCAACGCCATGTTCATGGAAGAAAGACAAAAAGACATCTTAAAAAGAGTAAACGAAACCGGGAGAATCCAGGTTGCACAGATCCAGGAGTTATACAATATATCCGCCGACTGTGCCAGAAGGGATCTTCGCTTCCTGGAGAGCCGCGGACTTCTCCAGAGGACACATGGCGGGGCGATAGCCGCACAACCCAAAGGAACCATGCCGGAGGAAACTTATAACCCGGAGGATTTAACTGAGGTGAAGGCAGATTACCTGGCTGTTGCACGAAAAGCACTGGAACACATTAAAGATAATGATGTGATCTATATTACAACCTCCTCCGTAGGTTATTACATGGCGCTGCATATCCCGGATAATCTGCGGACTACAATATTGACTAATTCTGTTACAATTGCCCAGGTACTGCGGAAGAAGAAGAATATTTCAGTCATTCTTTTGGGTGGAGAAATGTCCCACCGGGGTCACTGCCATGATTACTATACGGTGCAGATGGTCAGAAATATACGCATAGACAAGGCATTCCTGTCACATGACGCATTTTCTCTGGAATTTGGTGCATCCATACATAATAGCGCCGGCGTTGAATTTGGCAGGGCGGTAATGGAGAGCAGTTCCATGAACATTGGATTGTACCCCTCAGCGAAAATAGGGAAAAATGCGGTTCATTCCGTATGTGCAGCGGAAGATTACGATTTGCTGATAACGGATACGGGAATAGCAGAAGATTTTTTGAAGCAGGCGAAGGAAAAGGGAATTGCCATCGAACTTGCAGATTTACATTGATATATTCAGGTTGGAAAGATAGGTGAAGATGTCAAAATATGCTCCATGTTTCCTTTTTATATATTTTAAATATGGTGAGGAAAAAATATGTATTGTATTTTAGTGACAGGCATCCCGGCGTCAGGCAAGAGCACCATGGCGGAGTTCCTGGCGGAAAGACTCCGGCTTCCGATGCTCTCAAAGGATAAAATAAAAGAAATCCTGTTCGATGATGTGGGCTTTGCCTCCCGCAGTGAGAAAGTAGCTTTGGGGATCTCCGCCATGAACATCCTGTATTATACCGCCTGGCAGCTGATGAAATGCGGCCGGCCGTTTATCCTGGAAAATAATTTTGAGAATATTTCCCGGGAGGGTATTCTGTTCTTATTGCAAAAATATTCCTATCATGCAGTCACGGTGGTTCTGACCGGAAATTACGAGATTATTTATCAGCGTTTCCTGGCAAGAAATGAAAGCCCCGACAGACACCGCGGCCATGTAGTCAATGACTGCTATCCGGAAAAAGAAGGGAAATCCTGTCCTGCGCCAGTCCTGTCGTATGAAAATTTCTGTGAGGGAATCAGGGAGCGTGGAATGGACAGCTTTTGTGCAGACGGTCCCCGTATTGTTGTGGATACCACTGATTTTTCACTTGTAGACCAGGAGGCTATCCTGGAGGAAATTATAGAATATGGAAAGGAGTTTTCCCATGATTGATGCCCATGTACATTTGGAAAAAGGGCCTTACACAAGGGAATGGCTTCAGGAGTTCATTTTCTATGCCCAGGAGAGAGGAATTCGGAAAATTTATTTCCTGGAGCATACCCATATTTTCAGGGAATGCAGTAAGCAAAAGAGTGAACTGGGAAATAAGAAATCAAAGGATAAAAAATCGCAGCGGTTATCTGGTACACAGGGAAGTAATTGAAACGATGAAGGTTGTGCTGGGGCTTGGATATTCCGTTATAGTGACATATATTATTGAATGGGAAGTTTTAGAAGACTATCTGTTACCATTGAAAAAGTCAGGGCTGCAGCCTGTTTTTAGAATTCTGCTTCCGAAGAGAAAGGTCTGTATTGATCGGGATATTTCACGGAAGGGGTGGGCTGCCGGACCAGAATTTATCGATAAATGGTATGAACAGCAGGTATGGCTTGGTGCAAAAATGCCAGGAAGTATCATAGATAGTTCAAATGAATCCCTGGAAGAGACTGTGGACAGGCATTTCCCCATTCTGATATGATCTGTTTTATAAAAAAACTATCCACAAAAATCAGAAGGAGAATCTATGGATTTCAGATATACATTGCAGGAACAGGCTTTCACATATAAGGATACGGAGGAATGGGACAGACAGATGCGGCTGCTGTCCCTCAATCCGATCCTTTATCTGGAGGAATATAAAACGCTCCCTGAAGATATTTACCTGTGGAAACAGGATGAGGAGCTGCATCCGGCGGCAGATGGGATTATTCGGCTGCAGATAGAAGGAACACCAGAAAAAGCCCATTGTCCGGAAAAAGCGTATTACCCGAATAATGCATATTGTATTGGCATAGGCACCTATAAAACATCGGAGGATGGCGAGATATATCTATGTGTCCTGCTGAATTCGGAAAGCAGAACAGTAGATGCCTATTCCTTTGGTGTATACCGTTCTCCTGAGCTTGTAGGAAAAGCCCTGGAGAATTTTTTCTGCTTAAGAGAGGGAAACACCTGCGAAATCTCACTCCTGTCCAGCAGAAATGCTATTTACCAGTCCGAAACATACGCCGGGATACTGGCCGCCTATCCGGTCAGGGCGAGAATGACGGAAAAGGGAAGCCATGGCCAGGCAGCCGTGGTAAGCACCTATTTTTCACAACTGATGAGAAGAAGGGGAAAGCAGATTTTCTCCGGCTGGCAGGATGCCATTGACTGGCTGACCGCGGACATTCTCAAATATAATCTCAGCCGTACATCACGGTAAAAAACAGAATATATTCATAATAAGTTTAAAATATAGACAGAACAAAACCAGAATAAAGCCATAACAAGTCCAGATATCAGGATTGCAAAAAATATTAAAATTTTCTCAATTTTCTCAATTCAGGTATTGACCCTCACGGACCGGCAGGGGTTAAAGTGATTTCATCAAGAACAGGAGGTTCCCAGATGAGAACAGTAAAGGATGTATCCAAACTGACCGGTATCAGCGTACGCACGCTGCACTATTACGACGAAATCGGACTGCTGAAGCCCACGTTATGCAGTGCGGCGGGATACCGGCTTTATGACGATAAAGCCCTGGAACGTTTGCAGCAGATACTGTTTTTCCGGGAATTTGATATGCCGCTTCTGGAAATCAAAGCGGTTATGGAAAATCCTGCCCTTGACAGAGACACGATCCTGAGAAGCCAGAAGAAAATGCTGCAGCTGAAAAAGGATCGGCTGAACCGGTTAATAAGCAGCATCGATGATATCCTGAAAGGAGAAAATGAGATGGATTTTGCAATGTTTGACAAAGCTGAAATAGAGGAAATGTGCCGTGCAATCGTAGAAAATTTAAAGGAAGAGGCGCTTGCGGGCATTACCAGCGAATATGGAAATCTGGAGAATTTTCAGAAGCATTTTGTGGAAAATGCATCCGACCCTTCGGTACAGGAGAATTTCAAAAAAGTAGTGGAATGGTATGGAAATAAGGATGCCGCGATGAATGCGGTAAAAAATCCAAACGGCGCCGAGGTGGTGCAGGCTTACCAGAACAGAATAGACGGCATTTACCATAAAATAGCTGATAAAAAAGGGACGGATACCGCATCCTTTGAAATAAAATCGCTGATTGGGGAACTGGATTTTGTCTCCAAACAGCTGTATCAGATGCCGGATGTAAAAAAACTGATGCTGGATATGGCGGAGCTGTATCTTAACGACGAGTCCATGAAGAAGACAATGGACGCCCGGTATGGGGAAGGGGCGGCGGAGTATATCGGAGAGGCTGTGAAGGAATTCTATAAGTAAGACGGCGGATGGGATACGGCGGAATAGGAGATAAAGCAGGAAATACTGCACTGAAGAGAAATAATCGCGGCCTTATCCTTTCCTGAAAATCTCCTGTTCCGTAATTTCCCCCTGCTTCACATATCCGATTTTCCTATAGACTGCATTGGACGGCGGATACCCGGCATCGGCATAAAGCATGGGAGTCAGGCCGTCCTGCAGCAGCTGCTGTGTCACTGAGGATACCAGCATTTCAGCATATCCCTGTCCCCGGTGCTCCCTTGCTGTAACAACGGCGTTGAGCCTGGCATACCGCTCCGTCCTATGAGTAATATCTGTCATGGAAACAATTTTCCCCTCTTCATTCTCCCATAAAAACAGACTGCCCGACACAGACTTTCCCTCCGCATACTGTCGGGCTTCCTCCCGATCAGGCTCCTGCAGATCCGCATCCCGCATCATAACAGTGATAAGCTGTGCGATTTCTTCCTGATAACAGGGCGCAGCCGGCAGCATTCTTCCGCGTTTTTGCACCGAATGGACGCTGGGACAGGCATAAACATTCAGCCGTTTATTTATCCGGTATTCGGCGTGCTCGCTGTTTGCAAAGCTTCGCAGCAGCGCTTCCGTATATGGCTCATACGCATTTACGGCAATCCGGCCGCAGGCGGAAAAACGTTCCCGGAGGATGGACGAAATTTCAACGCGGCTTTTTTCGTCCGGTGAATTTTTCAGCCATATCCAGACCGGCGTATGGGGATTGCTCTGCGCAAGAATACAGGTACTTCCATCCGTGGCAATAAAGGCTCCGGCATCCTCTCGTATGCGGTAAAACAAATTAAAGCAATACCTGTCCTTTTCCGTAAGCAAATTGTCCAGTAATGGATTTGAACCATATACACGATACATTTTTATACCCCCTATATCGCAGGCTTGCCTGCGGCACTGCATGAAGCATTGGTTTGGCGGAACTTCCCGGGCTCTTATTTTCCGTCTATGGTACCGGTCACGCCCCACATAGCCTTTCTTCAAGAAAGTGTCTTACTCTGCATGTTTCCCGCACATCATGGACAAAGCCAAAATGCTCCGCCACAAATCCTGCCAGTTCATCAAAATAATCATACATAAGAAAAAGGCACCTGCTGATATCCCCATAATCCCCGCCGGGAAAGATACCCTGGAACTGCGCCATTTCTTCCTCTGACAGAAAACGCTTCAGATATTTGCAGGAACTGCCGGTGCTGACCTGAAAATCATGAGCGATCCCCACCTTCCAGTTCAGCATCTTAAGAAACATGGGCATAGCCAGCACATCGTAGGCATGCTTGGAGTAGTACAGCTCCTTCCGGCACACTCCCTTGGCCACATACAGACATAGCCAGCGGAATTCGTTGCAGGTATTGTAAAACTCCATTTCTCCGGGCGGCTGTATAAAATAGGCTTCTTCCGACTCAATCGGCAGCAGGGAAGGAAAATTGTCCTTATTCAACAGGACAATCCGCGGTTCCTTATTTTCAGCCTCCCCTGAAATCAGGCCCACATCCCGCAGGGTAAGGTCAATCCGGTTCCCGTCAGCAAACTGTATAAGAAAAGCGAAGGGATCGCGGCTGCTGTAATCATAAGGGTGGGAATACCAGTCCGTGGGACACTGAACAATCAGAATATCACCCAGCCGGTGAATCCATTCCTTATCCCGGGTAAACTCCCGCACATCCGTAACAAAAAAGGTGATATCAAAGTCAGAATATTCATCATGGACAGCATTGGGATTTGTCCGGGAGCCTTCCATGGTTACAGCGCGGATCCGCGCATCTGCATCGGCAGTTTCAAGAATCATATCCAGCATTTCCTTTTCAGTGCGCATACAAAACCTCCTTATCCCATTTATCCGTGTCATTCGCCGGCAGCATTTTGGACATTAGCATCCCTGACTGCGAGGATTGTAAATTCTCCCGGGTACCGCTTATCGGTCCAGGCCGGATACTCGTCAAAGCGCTTCAGTAGAAAGCCGCTTTCGATAACGGCATTTATGATTTCGCTCATCGTATATTTCCGATATTCACACATCGGAAACTGCTTCCGGATTTCCTCAGGATAAAACCTGGCATGCGCCATTTCCCCGCGGACAATTTCTGTAGAAAAATAATCGGTCACCGGCTGCTCAAAGTCCATAATATCCATCACCTTCTGGAAAGGATGGAAATCGCTTGCAATCATGCGGCCGCCCGGACGGAGAAAGGAATGCATGACCTCCATGAATTTCCCGATGTCATGAAAATAATGAAGGATGCCGCCTTCCATGAACACCACATCAAAAAAGCCTCCGTATTTTTCCATATCGGCTTCCAGTACGTCACCCAGGACAAAATCGACGGAAACGCCGGCCGCCTCCGCCGTTTCCAGGGCATACCGCATGTTTCTCTCCGAGATGTCGAATATGGTCACCTCCGCGCCGAGAACCGCCAGCGGAATGGCCTTTTTACCGCAGGATCCGCAGATATTGGCAACCCTGATTCCTTCATAGGTATCAAAATACGCCGCATATTTTTTCAGCATCCCCACAGGATCTTCCAGATCCCTTCGGGCGCGCTCCTCAGGAGTGCCGTCGTGCTCCACCCAGAATTCATAGGCGTTGAATTCCCAGGCCGATTTGTTCTGTCGGACGTAATCCTTCATGGTATTCCCTCCCTGTTGCCAGGAGTTCCTGGCGTACCCCGCCTTCCTTCTGGAGGCTATGAAACTCTGTTTTTTCTTATTTCCTCATTTTACCTGATACCACTTAAAAAATCTATGGATTCCCGCAAATCTAATCTTGACAAAATTACTCCACTTTACTATAGTTAAACTATAGAAGAAAAGGAGGCCGACTGCTTGTTAATCACACGGGAAACGGATTACGCGCTCCGCATCCTCCGTTCACTTGCCCAGGGCTCCTGCCTGACAGTAGGGGAGCTGGCGGAAAAGGAGACGCTGCCGCTGAAATTTACCTACAAAATCATAAAAAAGCTGGAAAAAGCGGGAATCATCCGGATTATCCGGGGCGTAAACGGCGGCTGCCAGCTGGAAGCGGACCTGCATGAGGTCAGCCTGTACGATCTGGTCGGCGCAGTGGAGACGAATGCCCGCCTTGCGGCCTGCATGAATGCGGATTACCAGTGCGAATGGCGTGACAAAAGCGGGACGCCCTGCAACGTCCACGCACAGCTTGCCAGGGTACAGCAGGCAATTGACCGGGAATTCAGATCCCGGAGTCTTTACTGGATATTATTTGGGGAAAAGGAATAATTTTTTTGGATATAAAAGTGGATAAAAAAAGTCAAGTATTGCCGTTGTAAAAATGGGGAAAAGCACGGCAATCAGAAACATATCTGCCGTACCTTTGGCAGTAAATATATAAAGACACTGTGACCTGACAGTCACGAATCACTTGGGAACTGTACAGAATTACATTTATACAGACAGTTCCTTGCCATCCAAACACATAAAGGGGGAACTAAGTATGCTTTATCAAACAACACAGGAGCATGAAGCGTTCAGACAAAAAATGAGGGAGTTCGCGGAAAGCGAAGTAAAACCAATAGCGTTTCTGATGGATCAGAATAATGAATTTCCAACGGAAGCGGTAAAGAAGCTGGGGGAAATGGGACTGATGGGGATTCCATATCCCAAGGAATACGGCGGCGCCGGGCTGGATGTGCTCAGCTATGCAATCGCGGTGGAGGAGCTGTCCAGAGTGGACGGCGGGACAGGAGTCATTCTTTCCGCACATGTATCCCTTGGTTCCTGGCCGATTTTCGCCTTCGGCACGGAGGAACAGAAGCGGAAGTATCTGACGCCTCTGGCAAAGGGGGAGAAAATAGGCGCATTCGGCCTCACCGAACCCAACGCAGGCTCTGATGCGGGCGGAACCGAGACAACTGCCATACTGAAGGGTGATTATTACCTGCTGAATGGTGGAAAGATATTCATAACGAATGCGCCGAAAGCAGACACGTACGTAGTATTCGCCGTGACCACCCCGGATATCGGAACCAGAGGAATTTCTGCATTTATCGTAGAAAAAGGCTGGGAAGGCTTTGAATTCGGAGATCATTATGATAAAATGGGTATTCGGTCCTCATCCACTGCAGAATTGATATTCAACGATGTAAAGGTTCCCAGGGAAAACCTTCTTGGAAAGGAAGGACAGGGCTTCAAAATCGCCATGGCAACGCTGGACGGCGGACGCATCGGAATCGCCTCCCAGGCGCTGGGGATTGCACAGGGTGCATTTGAACATGCGCTGGAATATTCCAAAGAACGTGTACAGTTCGGAAAGCCCATCTGCCAGCAGCAGATCGTATCCTTTAAGCTGGCGGATATGGCAACCAAGCTGCGCTGCGCCCGTTTCCTTATCTACAGCGCGGCGGAACTGAAGGAACACCACGAACCCTATGGCATGGAAGCGGCAATGGCGAAGCAGTATGCTTCCGATATATCCCTGGAGGTGACCAATGACGCCCTGCAGATATTCGGAGGAAGCGGCTATCTGAAGGGAATGGAAGTGGAGCGCGCCTACAGGGATGCGAAAATCACTACCATATATGAAGGAACCAATGAAATCCAGCGCGTTGTCATCGCCTCCCATCTGATAGGAAAGATGCCCCGGGAAGCGGGCGGCCCTGCGAAAATCATGAAGAAACCGGCCCCGGTTACCGGTTACCGCAAAAAAATGATTTTAAAGGAAGGCAGCGCCCAGGAAAGAGTTGCAGCCCTTGTTGCGGCCCTTGTAAAAGACGGTTATGATTTCAGCGTGGGAATTCCCGCGGACACCCCGATACCGCTGGCAGAAAGAGTGGTTTCCGCCGGAAAAGGCATCGGCTCCAGGGAAAATATGAAGCTTATTGAAGAACTGGCAAAACAGGCAGGCGCGGCCATCGGCTCCTCCAGGCCGGTAGCCGAAACCCTGAAATACGTGCCCCTGAACCGCTATGTGGGCATGTCCGGCCAGAAATTCACAGGCAACCTCTATATTGCCTGCGGCATTTCGGGAGCTGTACAGCACCTGAAGGGCATCCGGGACGCCTCCACCATTGTGGCGATTAACAAGAATGCCAACGCGCCCATTTTCAAGAACTGCGATTACGGAATCATCGGGGATGTCAATGAGATTTTGCCGCTTCTTTCGGAAGCGCTTAATAATGGAGAAGCCAAGAAGCCGGCACCGCCCATGGTTAAAATGAAACGGCCGCTGCCTCCCAAACCGGCGGCAATCGGAAAAACCTATGTGTGCGGCGGCTGCGGCTATGAATACGATCCTGCGGCAGGAGATCCGGACTCGGACATCGCTCCGGGCACACTATTTGAAAAACTGCCCGCTGACTGGGTTTGTCCGGAATGTGCGGAAAGTAAGGATATGTTTATGTAGGCTACGGCCAGAAGGAGGAAATAGAAAATGTATTGTGTCAGAAATGTAACGGAAGATCTATACTGGGTGGGCGCCAATGACCACAGACTTACCCTTTTTGAAAATATTCATCCCATTCCCAGAGGCGTTTCCTATAATGCTTATCTGCTTTTGGATGAAAAAACGGTGCTGTTCGATACCGTAGACTGGTCCGCCTGCAGACAGCTGCTGGAAAACATGGACTATCTGCTTCAGGGAAAAGAGCTGGATTACCTGGTAATCAACCATATGGAACCGGATCACGGCGCATCCATCGAAGAAATCCTGCTCCGCTACCCCAAAGTAAAAATTATCAGCACCCCCAAGGCCTTCATGCTGATGCGTCAGTTCGGCTTTGACATTGATAATTATGAACAGATTGAAGTAAACGAGGGCGATACCCAGAGCTTTGGCAGACATACGGTAACCTTTGTCAATGCCCCCATGGTGCATTGGCCCGAAGCCATGGTCACCTTCGATGTGACAACCGGCGTCCTCTTCTCCGCAGATGCTTTCGGCTCCTTCGGTGCCCTGGACGGCAAGCTGTTCAATGATGAAGTGGACTTTGAAAGAGACTGGATCGACGACGCAAGACGCTACTATACCAATATTGTAGGCAAATACGGCGCTCCCGTCCAGGCCCTCCTCAAGAAGGCCTCCGGCCTGGATATCAAAATGATCTGCCCCCTTCACGGTCCCGTATGGCGTTCCAATGTAGCATATTTTATCGAAAAATATGACCGCTGGAGCCGCTACGAGCCGGAAGAAAAAGGCGTAATGATCGCCTACGCTTCCATGTATGGCAATACAGAAGCCGCCGCACAGGCGCTGGCAGCGAAACTCTGTGAGAAAGGCATGACAAATGTAGTTGTTTACGATGTTTCCAACACCCACGTATCCCAGCTCATTTCCGAGGCCTTCCGCTTAAGCCACATCGTGCTGGCCAGCGTAACCTACAACCTGGGAATTTATCCTGTAATGCATAATTTCCTTTCTGATATGAAAGCCCTCAACCTCCAGAAACGTACCTTCGCCCTCATCGAAAACGGATCCTGGGCCTGCAAATCCGGAGACCTGATGCAGAAATTCATCGAAGAGGAAATGAAAAATATGACAGTCATCAACGAAAGACTGTCTCTTGCTTCCACCCTCCACCCTGATAAAGCTGTAGAACTCGATACTCTCGCAGACGGAATCATCGAATCCATGCAGCCCGAGGCATAACCAGACAAAACAGTATAATGTAAATCCTCAATCCCCCGCGTCAATCCCCCGACACTTTGTCGGCATGCCGCGGGGGATTTGACATACCTGTCGGCCCTTCCTTTACGCAGCAATAAAGCCAGGCCCCGCCGTAGAAGAAAGAAGCTGGGATTTATCCCCCCCCCGCCCATGTCAAAAAGATACACATAACACGTAAAGATTTTAAGGTATTCAACCGAAAGCAGGATATGATATACTAAAAGCACCAACGACAAAAGAAAGTAGGTAGAAACTTCATGAGTAAGAAATTAATTGGCGTTCCCCTTGAGGGATTTGCACAGCTTTGCCGCGAGGCGGCGGCCCAGGGAGCGGTCCTGCTGAAAAATGAGGACCATACACTGCCGGTTACCGATGGAGAATGCGTATCCGTTTTCGGCAGAATCCAGAAGGACTATTACCGGAGCGGCACAGGATCAGGAGGCGCGGTAAATGTACCCTATGCCACGAACCTGCTGGACAGCCTGCGCCAGTGTGACAATTTGAAGATAAATGAGGAACTGGCGGGCATTTATGAACAATGGATCCACGAAAATCCTTTTGATGACGGAGGCGGAGGCTGGACAGCGGAGCCCTGGAGCCAGAAGGAAATGCCGGTAACAGAGGAGCTTGTAAAAAAAGCTGCCGGAAAATCCGACAAAGCGCTGGTAGTCCTGGGCAGGACAGCTGGCGAAGGCAAGGACTATGAGGATACGGAAGGCGGCTACCGCCTGGACGCCGCGGAAAAAGAACTGCTCGCCATGGTGACCAGACATTTTAAAAAGACCGCCGTCATTCTCAACGTAACCTGTGTCATTGACATGAGTTTTCTGGAGGAAGCCTGTGAAAATCCGGTCACAGCCATTCTTTATGTATGGCACGGCGGACAGGAGGGCGGAAATGCGGCCGCCGATGTGATTTCCGGCAGAGTTACCCCCAGCGGAAAGCTGGCGGATACCATTTGTTACAGCCTGGCGGATTACCCTTCCACAGCCAATCACGGCGGAGCACTTGAAAACATTTACCAGGAAGATATTTACGTAGGCTACCGCTATTTTGAAACCTTTGCGCCGGACCGTGTCCGCTATCCTTTCGGCTTCGGGCTTTCTTATACCGATTTTTCCGTGATGCTGCAGGAAGCGCATGTGAAAAACGGAAATATTACCGTGAAAGCCAATGTAAAAAATACGGGCAGCCGTTATTCCGGCCGGGAAGTGGTACAGGTTTACTTCAGCGCTCCTCAGGGAAAGCTGGGACGTCCCGCCAGGGAACTGGCGGCATTTGCCAAGACGGGACTGCTGGCTCCGGGAGAAGAGGAGGAGCTGCTTCTTACATTCCCCATCGCGTCCATGGCGGCCTATGATGATGGCGGTTATACCGGAAACAAAGCCTGCTATGTGCTGGAAGAAGGCTGCTACCGGATTTATGTCGGCACCAGCGTCCGCGACGTGGCGCCGGTTATGGTAGACGGCGCGGAAGGCTATGAGGTTGCCGGACTTACGGTAACACAACGCCTGGAAGAGGCCTGCGCTCCTGAAAAAGAATTTATCCGCCTGAAACCGGGAGCATGTCAGGGCGGCATATATGAAAAAACAGGACAAAAAGTACCTACGGCAACCGTTTCCCTGGCAGAACGCATCCGTGCCAATATGCCTCCCACGCTTACCAGGACCGGCAGCCGGGGAATTCAGCTTAAGGACGTACTGGATAAAGCGGAGTCCATGGAAGCCTTCATTGCCCAGCTGACACCCGAGGAGCTGGCAACACTGGTACGCGGGGAAGGAATGTGCAGCCCCAGGGTAACGCCCGGCGTGGCCTCCTGTTTCGGCGGCCTGAGCAATTCTCTGCGTGAAACCTATGGAATCCCGATTGCCGCCGCTGCGGACGGCCCCTCCGGTATCCGTATGGATGTGGGCGCACAGGCAACTCAGGTGCCTATCGGAACACTGCTTGCCTGTACCTTTGACACAAAGCTGGTGGAAGAACTCTATGTAATGGAAGGGAAAGAGCTTCTGCGCAACGAGATCGACACCCTCCTGGGGCCTGGCATCAATATTCACCGCAATCCGCTCAACGGCCGGAACTTTGAGTATTTTTCAGAGGATCCCCTTCTTACGGGAAAAATGGCGTCAGCCAATATCCGCGGCATTATGCGCGGCGGTTCCAACGCCACCATGAAGCACTATGCCTGCAACAGCCAGGAAAAGGAACGGAGCAAGGTAAATGCTGTGGTTTCAGAAAGAGCGCTGCGTGAAATTTATCTGAAGGCCTTTGAAATTGCTGTCAGGGAAGGCGGAGCCAATTCCGTGATGACCTCATACAATCCGGTTAACGGTCACTGGAGCGCCTCCAATTATGATCTGAACACCACAATCCTCCGTAAAGAATGGGGCTTTGAGGGGATTGTAATGACCGACTGGTGGTCAACGATGAACGACTGCATCCTCGGAGGAGCGGAAAGCAGGGAAAATACGGCGGCCATGGTGCGTTCTCAGAACGATCTGTACATGGTTGTGGACAATCTGGCTGCGGAAAATAATCCCATGGGTGACAATACCCTGAAAGCCCTGGGAAAAGGCGAATTGACGCTGGGTGAGCTTCAGCGCTGTGCGGCAAATATCTGCCGCTTCCTGATGAAGGCTCCCGTCATGGAAAGAGCCCTGCTTCCTGAGGAAGAACCCGAACTGATTCCGGCATGTACAGAAAATGGCGAAGCTTCCGGAAAAGCCGCGCTTCTGAAGGATTCCTGCAGGCTTACCACCCCCATGAACGAGCATGTCCTGTTTGCCGTGGAAGAAGCCGGCGTATATCACGTACGGATACAGATGAAGACGGATAATCCGGATTTCCGTGCACAGTCTGCCTGCAATGCCAGCCTGAACGGCGTCCGTTTCATGACGCCTCAGCTCAACGGCACGAACGGTGTTTCTATTGTCCGGGAAATGGGCGACGTAAGCCTGGAAAAAGGATATTATGATCTGTGCCTGACACCTACCAAGATGCCGGGAATTACTGTAGAGTGGTTTGAGTTCTACAAATAACGGATCCGAAGGACTGAATACGGCGGCGTGTACCTGACGCTGCCGTATTTTTTTCTGGGCAATCCCTCCTGGATATGATAAACTGTCAGAAGACAAAGAATAATCAGAATCACATGGAGAAAAACAATGCAGACCAGAGATATGACTTCCGGCCCGCCGGCCCGGCTGATACTTCAGTTCGCCCTTCCTTTGATGCTGGGAAACGTATTTCAACAGTTTTATACCTTTGTAGACACCATGGTGGTGGGACAGGCGCTGGGAGTCGGCGCCCTTGCCGCACTGGGAGCTTCGGAATGGCTGACCTTCCTTATGTTCGGGCTTGTACAGGGAGTGGTACAGGGCTTTTCTGTTGTAATAGCCCAACGTTTTGGGGCAAATGATGAAGAGGGCATGAAAAAAGCGGTGTCAGGTGCCATGTTTCTGTCATTGGGGATGGCGGCTGCGTTTACTGTACTGGGGCAGCTGATGCTCAGGCCTGTTCTGGTGCTGCTGCATACACCTGAGGAAATCATGGGACTGTCTCTTGGCTACCTGAGGATTCTTTATGGAAGCCTGCCGGTAGCCTTTGCCTATAATCTTCTCGCTGCCATACTACGTGCGGTGGGAAACAGCAAAACACCACTGCAGGCGATGACCATTTCCTCCTTCTGCAATATAGTGCTGGACATCCTTTTCGTATTTGGATTTCATCTGGGAATCCCCGGTGCAGCCTTTGCAACGGTGCTGTCTCAGGTCCTTGCGGCCCTCTTTTGTTTTATAAAGCTGCAGGGAAGCGGTCTGCTCTCCGGAGAGGAAAGCCTGCTTTCCCTGAAACAGGAAACATGCCGGCCTGACCACACTATGCTGAAGGAACAGCTGAAACTGGGACTTCCCATGGGGCTTCAGAATATGATAACGGCATTGGGCGGATTAATTGTCCAGTCGGTTATCAATGGCTTTGGTGTTATTTTCATCGCAGGCTATACGGCTGCCAATAAGCTGTACGGGCTGCTGGAGATTGCGGCCTCCTCCTACGGATATGCCATGTCCACTTATGCGGGACAGAATCTGGGAGCCGCCAGATTTGACAGAATCGGCAGGGGGCTTAAGGCAGCCGGCCTCATCGGGACGGCGACAGCGCTTATTATGTCGGCAGTTATGATCCTTTTCGGCAGGCCGGTTCTTGGCTGTTTCCTGACCGGGGACGGTGCGGCGGCAGCGGCGGCGATGGAAATCGGATATCACTTTCTTCAGGTGCTGGCCCTGTTTTTCCCTCTACTTTACATTTTATATATAATCCGTTCCTGTATCCAGGGGCTGGGAAATTCGGTGCTGCCTATGGTATCCAGCATTGCCCAGCTGGTGATGCGTACCGGCTGCGCCCTGCTGCTGCCGCCGCTGATCGGGCAGTCGGGAGTTTTTTATGGAGAGGTCTGTGCCTGGATAGGAGCTGATTTAATTCTGGCATGTAGCTATTTTTACTGGATGGAACGGCTGCGCAGGCTGTGAAGCGATATGGAAAAAAAACACAGAATACACATAAGGAAGAAACGATAACTGTTCCATTGCCTGAACCGTTATAGTGAACCATTACAGCGAACCGTTACAGGAAGCAAACATCCAAGCAAACGATGAAGCATATGCTATGACTTGGGAGCGGAAGCAAACGATGAAGCAAACGTTATGATTTGGGTTGTTATTTTCCCGGCTTTCTTCTATAATAAAAAGGCGCGCAAACGGCATCTGCCCGGAACGCGCCGGAAAACAGAAGGTACGCAGGAGAAGCGAAGGAATACAGCATGAATATATCACCCATCGCGCCGTTCATCAAATGGGCGGGCGGTAAACGGCAGCTGCTGCCGCAGATCAGCGCAAGGCTGCCAGAAAATTATCATACCTATTATGAGCCTTTTGTAGGGGGAGGAGCGGTTTTGTTCGCTCTTTGCCCTGAACGTGCTGTCATTAACGATATCAATGGTTCTCTTGTGAATTTATACAGACAGATTAAGCTAAGCCCTGAAGCCATAATTAATGCTGTGGAACAGCTGGACGGGGAAGCGGAGACGGACCGGAAGGTTTTTTATTACGCAAAGAGGGCTGCATATAATGAAAAAATGATGAAGGGTGAATATGATGTGGAGCTTGCCGCCCTGTTTCTCTATATAAACAAACACTGCTTTAACGGCCTTTACCGTGTCAATGAAAAAGGACTGTTCAACGTCCCCTTCAATAACAGCAAGGCGAAATCCTGCAGCCCGGAAAATATACGGGAGGTTTCAGAATACCTGCAGAATGTCACGATTTTACAGGGAGATTTTGAGGAGTCCTGCAGGGATGCAGAGCAGGGGGATTTTGTGTTCTTTGACAGTCCCTATGCGCCGCTGAATCCATCCTCCTTTGAATCCTATACCAAGGAAGGTTTTGACGTGGAGAGCCATGAAAGGCTGGCCCGGCTGTTCCGTGAACTTACGGAAAGAGGCTGCAGCTGCATGCTGACGAATCACAACACGGTTTTTATCAATGAATTGTACGAGGGATTTACAAAGGAAGTGGTACAGGTGAAACGCAACATCAACTCCGATGCAAGCAAACGTGTGGGAGAAGAGATTATTATAACAAACTATTAGGACAGGTACATGGAAAAATTACTGCATACCAGGCAAAAGCCATATTATGAAACAGAAAATGAACAGCTCTATCTGGGAGACAGCTTCCGGCTGCTGCTGAAAATGGAACCGGAAAGCGTGGATATGATTTTTGCTGATCCCCCGTATTTTTTAAGCAACGACGGTGTTACCTGTCAGGGCGGGAAAATGGTTTCGGTGAATAAGGGGGAATGGGATCAGGGAATGGACTGCGGCTCCAAGCATGCCTTTAACCGCAGGTGGCTGCGCCTGTGCAAAAAGGTGCTGAAGCCGGACGGTACCATCTGGATTTCAGGAACGCTCCATAATATTTATTCCATCGGCATGGCCCTGGAGCAGGAGGGTTATAAAATCATCAACAACATCACCTGGCAGAAAACCAATCCGCCGCCGAATCTGGCCTGCCGCTGCTTCACTCATTCCACGGAAACCATTCTCTGGGCGCAGAAGGCGGATCGGAAATCCCATCACCTTTTCAATTATGAGCTGATGAAGGAGGTAAACGGCGGCAAGCAGATGAAGGATGTCTGGACCGGGAGCCTGACCAAATCCACGGAAAAAAAAGAAGGAAAGCATCCCACCCAGAAGCCTGAATACCTGCTTGAAAGAATTGTGCTCGCATCCACGGCGGAAGGAATGCTTGTTATGGATCCCTTCTGCGGCTCCGGAACCACAGGAGTGGCAGCCAAAAGGCTGGGCAGAAAATTCATCGGGCTGGAGATGAGGGAGGAGTACCTGGAAATCAGCAGGAGGCGTTTGGAGAAAACTGACGCAACCCCAGGAGCAGACGGCGCCATTTGAGGCACATAATATCCAGCCAGTGATTCCAGCAGAAAACCGTTCATGGATAATCGCTCATGGAAGATTGCTCATCGAAATTCTCCCATCGAAATCCATTACACTGGTACTATGTAGCTGTTCGGTTCTATCACAGCTGAAAAAATATATCTTATTACAGCTGCCGGCATTCCATTTCAGGAGAGCCGGCAATTTTTATGCTGGTGCAGCATATAAGCTACAGGCATTTCCAACCAGGGCTTCTGCCGCTGCTTCTTCTCCGGTTGGTTAGCTGCGGCCATCATATATGCTTAATTCCGCAGAAAAATTGTTGAAAGAACTTGAAAAATTATGAAAAAGCAGATATGATAATGTTAGAAATATTACTGATATGATTAATATAAGGAAAGGAAGATGACTATGCAGCTGGCAGAAGACATAAATTTTACAACGGAGAAGAAAGAACTTTTATCCGAAAAAATCCATGATGAAATTCTTGAACTCATTATTAAAAATGCGTCGGAAGAGGAGCAGGTGCTGAATGAAAAGAGGCTCGTTGAGCTGTTTGGCGTCAGCAAGGCGCCGGTAAGGGAGGCGCTGATTAAATTGTGCAGCGAAGGAGTGCTGCGCAATGTTCCCCGCTACGGCTACGTGGTAGTAAAAATGAAGGAAAAGGACGCCAGAGATATTACGAAGCTACGCTGTATTTTGGAAACGGAAGCCCTGAAGGCCGGTTTCGACAATATTATCCAGTATCATCTGCCTGATATCAAGGCCCATATAGATAATACGGCGCGGATGCAGCTGGAGCCTGTGGATGTATGGAGGGTTTGGGAGGATAATGAACAATTCCATTTGCTTCTGGCATCCTATGCGGACAATCAGCTTCTGATGAAATTCCTGAAGGAAAGCCTTGGCATCCAGAAAAGGATTTATGCCCAGTTTTCCTGGAATAAAAAGCAGAGTATGGATGACTGCTTTGATGAAGAGCCGCATGTGGGAATTTACAGGGCGCTGCAGGATAAAGACCTGGATAAGGCACTGGAACTGTTGCGGAGAGACATTTCGTCCTCACTGGAAAATCGGATGCCGGGCTGACGCATACAGCAGGAAGGAGAGAATTTTATGAAGGTATTTCTGAATCCCGACCGTGAAATAGGCCGGCGAAGCCCCATGCTTTACGGACAGTTTATTGAACATTTCCATCGCCAGATTTATGGCGGTGTCTATGATCCCCAGTCTCCGTTCGCGGATGAAGATGGCTTCAGGACAGATGTGCTGGAGGCAATGCGGCGGATTAAAATGCCCATTCTGCGCTGGCCGGGAGGCTGTTTTGTGTCCTCCTACCACTGGAAGAACGCGGTGGGAAAAGAAAGACAGCCTTTTTTTGACAAAGCCTGGCGTGTGGAGGATCCGAACTCCTTCGGTACGGATGAATACATAAAGCTGTGCCGGAAAACAGGCTGTGAACCTTACATTTGTACAAATGCAGGCACGGGCACCGCAGAGGAAATGAGCGACTGGGTGGAGTACTGCAATCTGGAAAATGAGGGGAAATATGCGAAATGGCGTATTGAAAACGGCTATGAACAGCCTCATAAGGTTAAATACTGGAGTATCGGCAACGAGAATTACGGTTTCTGGGAAATCGGTGCGAAAACAGCTTCCGAATGGGGAAGGCTTGTAAAAGAAGCTGCAAAAATGATCAAGCATGTAGATCCCACTACCGAACTGACGGCAGCGGCTTTGACTGATATTCACTGGAATATTGAGCTTCTTGAAAACTGCGGTGAATTTCTGGACTGGATTTCCATTCATGAATACTGGGACGGTATCCATCAGACGAACGATTATGCCAATTATGAACAGGTAATGGCTTACACGGATCGGCTCGGACATTCCATTGATGAGGTCCGCGGCCTGTTGACGGCGATGAAGCTGGATAAGAAGATTAAGATCGCTTTTGATGAGTGGAACTTAAGAGGCTGGTATCACCCAAATGTCCATACCATCAAACAGGGGGTAACCAGGGAAGAATATCTGTATCCCAGGGATAAAAACGATGATAATACGAAATATACCATGGCGGATGCCGTATTTACAGCCTGTTTCTTAAATGAACTGAACCGGAACTGCGATATTGTGGGAATGGCTAATTTTGCTCCGGTGGTAAATACCAGAGGCTGTATATATACCTGTCCCGAGGGTATTGTCCTTCGTTCAACTTATCATGTGTTTGATTTGTATGTGAACTATCTGGGAGATATTGTCCTGGATACCTGGTCGAAGGAAACGCCGTCCATGAAAGTAAAAGCCAAGGATGGCCGTGAGCTTTCGGTGGATGCTCTGGATATTGTGGCAACAAAATGGTCCGACAGGCCAGGACTTGCGATTGCGGCTGTGAATAAGGAACCGGAAGAATCGCTTACGTTATTTTTGAATTTTCATTCTGCCAAAGGAAACGTGAAGCTGTTTACCATCAGCGGAAACAGTACGGAATCCTACAATGATATGGGGCACGAAGAGGTACGGATTGAAGAATCAGAGGCCGGAGCGTTCAGAATGGGAATGGAGATTGCCTTGAAAGCGCATTCCGTAAATGTGATTTGGATTGAAGAATAAATGGATTGTCAGTACAGGCCGGCAGCAGAAATGCGCCGGCCTGTGCCTTTTAGGAACTCAGCCTTTGTTAAATACATACTTATCCAGCCGATCCATAGCTTCCACAACAAGAGAATGCGGAACTGCAAGATTTATACGGATTGCATAAGGTCTGTGAAAGGGCCGTCCGTCCTGCCAGATAACGCCGACGCTGATACCCGCTCTGATAAGCTCATCCATGGATTTATGATGCTCTTCACACCATTTTTCACAATCCAGATATAACATATAGGTTCCCTGCGGCCTGGCGAGTTCGACTCCTTTAAAATGTTCACATATATAATGGTAAGCATAATCCACATTTTCAGTGAGTACCTGACGCAGCTCGTCCACCCATTCATACCCTTCCGGCTGGTAAGCGCCGATTAGGGCGTGCATGGAGAGAACATTCATGCTGTTGTAGTGGGACAGCTCCGATTGCTTTTTGACCCGATCGCGCAGGTATGGATTATAAATAATATGGTAGGAACCGATCAGTCCGGCAAGGTTGAAGGTTTTGGAAGGAGCATATACAGCAATGGTTCTGTTTCTTGCATCCTCGGATACAGATTGTGTTGGAATATGCTGATATCCCTCCAGGGTCAAATCAGACCATATTTCATCGGAGACAACAACGCAATTATTCCTTGCATAAACGTCCATTGCTTTTTCAATTTCCTCACGGGTCCATACACGTCCGCAGGGATTATGGGGAGAGCAGAATACGGCAAAATGAATATGATACTGCTTCAGCTTTTTATCCATGTCTTCATAATCCATACGCCAGATGCCTTCTTCATCACGGACAAGGTCACTGTGGATGATTTTGCGGCCGTTGCTTTCCAGGGCGCCGGTAAAGCCGACATATGTGGGCGCATGGAGCAGCACTGCTTCACCGGGAGCCGTAAATGCCTGTGCGGCTGCACAAACGCAGCCAAGGACGCCGTTTTCATAGCCAATAGCGTCTTTTGTAAGGCCTTCCACGCCATTTCTTTTGTTTTGCCATTCTATAATTCTTTCATAATATTCTTCTCTTGGATCAAAATAACCGAAGGCAGGGTGCTTTGTACGCTCAATAATTGCATCCTGGATGGTGGGGACTGTGGCATAATTCATATCGGCCACCCACATGGGGATTTTGGAAAAGCCCTCCTGTACTTTGGCATCAGGGAACGGAATAATGTCTACGGCGATAGAATCCTTCCCCTGCCTGTCAATAATTGAAGTAAAATCGTATTTCATTTTCTTTTTCTCCTGTCGTACAATTTTGTAATTTAAAACTCCTAACGTTAGTTTACTATTCCGGACAGCCTTATTCAACATCCAATTTAAATAAGATGCAGAAAGAGTGAACAGCAGGGATAATTGATAAAAAATTATTATGAATACCAATAAATATATTATTTTACATTATCCAGTCAATCCTTTATTATTAAAATAGTGCGGCCGAAAACCGATGGCATAATTCGCCGCATAAACTCATAACTGAGAATACATAAAAAAGATACAACGGGGAGAAAATCAGCATGAATTTACTAGTTATCGGCGGAGTTGCTGCCGGAACCAAAGTGGCGGCAAAGGCAAAAAGAGTAATGCCGGATGCGAAAGTTACGATTGTTACCAAAGGAAAGGATATTTCTTATGCAGGCTGCGGTCTGCCTTATTATGTCGGAGAGCTGATTGAAGGAAAGGATCAGCTTATTGTTAATACACCGGCAAAATTTTCAGCACTCACAGGCGCGCTTGTACAGACAGAGCGGGAAGTAACAAGGCTGGATGTAAAAGAAAAGAAGGCGGCGGTCCGGAATCTACGTACAGGCGGCGAGGAAATTTATACATATGATGCATGCGTTATTGCTTCAGGCGCTTCTTCCATAGTACCTCCGTTCACAGGAGTAAATCTTCCGGGAGTATTTACCATGCGTACACCGGATGATGCAATTGAATCCAGAGAATATCTGAAGGCCAATCAGGTAAAAAAGGCAGTGGTTGTAGGTGGCGGATTTATCGGTCTGGAGGTTGCGGAAAACCTTCTCGCGCAGGGAGTAAGCGTGACGGTAATGGATATGGCGCCCCAGATTATGCCGGGTTTTGATCCTGAAATGGCGGATTATGCGGTGCGACACCTTGCCAAAAAAGGAATCAGGGTGCTTACCTCCACTAAACTGGAAGGAATCACCGGAACGCTGAAAGCAGAAGGCGTTCAGACCGATAAAGGGCATCTGCCTGCCGATATGGTGATACTTTCCATTGGCATCCGGCCTAATACCGGATTTTTGCAGGATACCGGAATTGAAATGTTCAAGGGAACGATTCTGGTAGACGAAAAGCTGCGCACTAATGTCCCGGATGTATATGCGGCAGGGGACTGTGCTATGGTGACAAACCGGCTGACCGGCGCAAGGCAGTGGTCTCCTATGGGTTCCTCCGCCAATATGGAGGGACGTACGCTGGCGCTTGCGTTAAATGGTGAGGAGGTAAGCTATCCCGGGGTTCTGGGAACAGGCGTAGTCAAGCTTCCCGGGCTGAACGGCGGACGTACCGGCCTGACGGAGGAAGCGGCTAAGGCGGCCGGTTATGATGTGGAGACCGTGCTGTCAGTGACAGATGATAAGGCTCACTATTATCCGGATTCCTCATTTTTTGCAGTTAAACTGATTGCGGACAGGAAGAGCCGCAGATTGCTGGGACTTCAGGTATTGGGGCCGGGAGCGGTGGATAAGATGACGGATATCGCTGTCATGGCGATCACCTTTGGAGGAACGTTGGAGCAGATGACCTCTCTGGATTTGGCCTACGCACCTCCGTTCTCCACAGCTATCCATCCCTTTACGGCGGCGGTACAGATCCTGCTGAATAAAATGAATGGTGTTATGGACAGCTTTACGCCTGCTGAATATATGGCCGGTGCGGCGGATGATTACAGGATTATAGATGTAAATCCCGCCGGTCCCACCATACCCGGAGTGACCTATGTGGACCTGACTGCTGTTGATGCTCAGGTGCTTGCCAACCCTCGGGGAGAAATCCCGGGATTAGGAAAAGATGAAAAGCTTCTGCTTGTATGTGCAAAGGGCAAACGTGCCTACCTGCTTCAGAACAGGATGAAGCACTATGGCTATACCAATACCAGGGTGCTGGAAGGTTCATCCTTCTTTAATGTAATCAGGACAGGAAATGCGGCGGGACAGGTAACGGTTTCTCCGGAAGAAATCACCCGCGTGAAAGCCCTGGGGTGTCTGCATAACAAAGGAACCGATAATTTCAATGTGCGTGTGATTACCAGAAATGGTAAAGTTACCGCAGAGGAAAACCGAAGAATTGCGGACGCGGCAGCCAGGTACGGCAGCGGAGATGTAGTTATGACTACCAGACTTACCATGGAAATTGTCGGAGTGCCTTATGATAAGCTGGATGAGCTTCGGGATTTCCTGGCGGAAGGCGGTCTGGAAACGGGCGGAACAGGCTCAAAGGTACGTCCCGTTGTATCCTGCAAAGGCACCACCTGCCAGTATGGACAGTTGGATTCCTATGCATTGTCAGAGAAAATACATGAGCTCTTTTACCATGGATATCATGAGGTAAAGCTGCCCCATAAATTTAAAATTGCTGTCGGAGGATGCCCGAATAATTGTGTAAAACCTGATTTGAACGATTTTGGTATTGTAGGACAGCGGATTCCCTCTTATAATGTAGATATCTGCCGCGGATGCGGGAAATGCCAGGTGGAGGATATTTGTCCTATGGAAGCGGCCAGAGTTGTGGACGGCAAGCTGATTATAGACAAAGAAAAATGTAACAACTGCGGACGCTGTGTTGGAAAATGTCCATTCAAGGCAGTGGACGATGGTATCTATGGTTATAAGGTATATATCGGCGGACGCTGGGGAAAGAAAACTGCGCATGGCAAGGCATTGTCGAAGGTATTCACAGGTGAGGAAGAGGTTTTGGCCGTACTGGAAAAGGCAATCCTGCTTTTCAGGGAGCAGGGAAAGACCGGGGAACGCTTTGCGGATACGGTAAACAGAATCGGCTTTGCTGAAGTAGAGGCCCAGCTGCTGGGAGATGAAATCCTTTCCAGGAAGGATGAAATAATCGGAGCTCAGCTGCATTTAAAGGGCGGAGCTACCTGCTAAAACAGGAGCTGAAGAAAAAACTGGGAAGGGGCGGAATATTCCGCTCCTTTTTGAGAAAAAATACTTGGCCGTATATTCGGCGAAACGGAGAAGGAAATGGAATGTATCAGTATCAGCTTTAAATCTGCGCCGGAGGAGATACGCCGGATTTTCGTATTTACCCAGGAGGAAAAGAAACAGCTTCTGGAGCAGGCTGAGCAGGCGGTACTGCTTGCAACCTGTAATCGGACGGAGATTTATGCCACCGGAAAAGAATCGCTTTTTCCGGTATTGGAAAGGCTGCTGGCGGAGAAAAGCGGTATGGAGGAGACAGAGCTTCGCCGGATAGCAAAACGTTTTCAGGGGAAGAAGGCGTTGGAGCATCTGTACAGAGTTACCTGCGGTATGGATTCCATGGTGCTGGGGGAGGATGAAATTTTAGGTCAGGTCAGGCAGGCCTATCTTTTTTCCTGTGAGGAACACAGGACAGGATATGAGCTGAATACGGCTTTTCAGGGGGCTTTGGCCTGTGCAAAAAAAATAAAAACAGAAACGGACATCTCCAAATCCTCTGTATCCATTGCAACTTTGGTTTCCAATGAAGTATTTCGGACGGAAAATGCAATAATGAGGGAAGAAGGCGCACAGAGCGGCCGGGAAGAAGGGCTTCGGGTTCTGTTAATAGGCGGTAGCGGGAAAATGGGAAGTATCATCCTCAAAAATCTGCTTGACAGAGGGAGTATCCATGTTTATGCCACAAAAAGGAATCACAGTGTAACGGACAGGGAACGCAGCAATCTTACTGTGGTGGATTATGGGGATAGGTACCGTTTTCTGGAGCAGGCGGATGTGGTTATATCCTCTACGGAAAGCCCGCATTACACGATTACCGCAGGAAAGGCCGCAGAATTACTGAAGGATGGCCGTGAACGGCTTTTTATAGATATTGCGGTGCCTGCGGACATTGACCGGGAAATAAGTGCGCTTCCGGGCTGCCGTTTGATTGCTATTGATGATTTCAGGGAACTGGCAGGCCGGAATAACCTGCGCAAGCAGCAGGCGATTGCGGATGCCGGAGAACTTATGAGTGAAGAACTGGAAACGCTATACAAGACACTGGCGTTCCATGAAGCGGCAGGGCAGCTGAATAAATGGAAGGAAAGCTTTGCAGGCTGCGGTCTGGACAAAATACTTTTTTTCCTGAGAGATAATCTTGATTCCGATTCCTTTCAGGCAGTGCTGGAGGCCTTTGGAAAAGCGCAGGAAGGGCGGAATTGATGTCGGTACTGACGGCAGAAGGAGGGAGCGATGGGGTATTTTCCGTTTTTTATGGAGATTGAAGATAAAAAAGGCGTTGTACTTGGAGGCGGACAGGTGGCAGCAAGGAAAGTGGAAAAGCTGCTTCCCTTTGGCCCACGCCTGATCTGCATCGCTCCGGTGATCTGTGGGCGTATTGAGAGTCTGGCGCAGGGGTCGGATCAGCTTACGCTCATATACAGGGAAGCTTGCAGGGAGGATATGGAAGGGGCATGCTTTGTTATTGCGGCAACAGACCGGGAAGACGTAAATGCCTGGGCGGCGCAGTGGTGCAGGGAAAGGCAGATACCTGTAAATGTGGTGGATGACAGGGAAAAATGTACCTTCTTTTTTCCTGCGCTTGTTCAGGAAGGAGCGCTTACCGTAGGTATTTCTTCAGACGGGAAATGTCCAGCCGCCGCTTCTTTTATAAGAAAAAAAGTGGAGAAGGAATTACCGGAGGGACTGGGGAATACCATAGAAATACTGGGAGGCCTGAGGGAACGGGTACTTTCGGAGGTTGCGGATCAAAAGGAACGTGCGGCGTGTCTGGAAAAGCTGTTTGTTTTCTGCAGGGAAAAGGCATTTCAGGTGAAGGAAGAACAAGTAGAAGCATATATGGATCAGCTTCTGGCGGAGCGGCGCGGATATTGGGCGGAGGAAAAGGAATGACAAAAATAAGAATCGGTACGCGGGGAAGTAAGCTTGCTCTGGTGCAGACCACGCTTGTGGCAGAGGCCCTGCGTGCCTGCTGGCCGGGAGTGGAGACGGAAACGGTAATTATAAAAACCAGGGGAGATAAGATTCTTGACAAACCGCTGGGTGAAATTGGTGATAAGGGATTGTTTGTTTCTGAATTCGAAACCGCTCTGTTGGAAAAACGGATAGATCTGGCAGTACATAGCGCTAAGGATTTGCCGCAGCGCCTGGCAGAGGGACTTGAAATTCTGGCTGTGCCGGAACGGGCGGATGCCAGAGATGTCCTGGTGCAGGTTAAAAATAAGCTTCCGAAGGCGCCTGTCATTGGAACTGGGAGTCTCAGACGCAGACTGTATGTGGAAAAACTGTGGCCGGGTGCACAGGTGAAGCTGATCCGAGGAAACGTGGAAACGAGGCTTGCCAAACTGGCGAAGGGAGAGTATGACGGAATTATACTGGCTAAAGCCGGTTTGGACCGGTTAGGAATTATAGAACGGGAAAAAGAACATTTTGTTTTTCAGCCTCTTGATCCGGAAGTATTTCTTCCTGCGGCGTGTCAGGGAATTATTGCCGTAGAAGGCAGGGCGGACTGGGAGTATCGGGAAATGGTGGAGAAGCTCAGCCACAGGAAAACACTCCTGTCCTTTGAAACGGAAAGGAAGGTACTGGAAGTGCTGCAGGCGGACTGCAGCCAGCCTGCGGCGGCATACAGCGTAATTGAGCCGGCCGGGATAGAAAAAGAAAAGATTCTTCTCACTGTAATGTACGGAGGGAAAGAAAGCCGGGGAGAATGGGGGGTGGAAGAGCGGTATGCCCTGGCTGATGTTCTTTCTGCCCAGGCGCGGGGGAATGTCTGATGGAAAAGAAATCAATGGGGAAAAAAACAATAGAAAAGAAATCAATAGAAAAAAAAACAAAGGATAAGGAATTGGCAGATAATGTGCCGGCGGATAGAAAAACAGGGAAGGTAAGCCTGGTGGGCGCCGGATGCGGCGGTCCGGAGCTGCTTACCTTAAAAGGTCTGAATTGTCTGCGGCAGTGTGACGCGGTTCTTTATGACAGTCTTGCCGCACAGGAGCTTCTGGAGTTGACTCCTGTCGGCTGTGAAAAGATAAATGTAGGAAAGCGTTACGGCGGAAAAGCCATGCCGCAGGAGGATATAAATGCACTTCTTGTGGAAAAGGCCAGAGAAGGAAAATATGTGGTGCGGCTCAAGGGCGGCGATCCTTATGTATTTGGAAGAGGCGGAGAGGAAATGCTGGTTCTCAAGGATGAGGGGATCCCATGTGAGGAGATACCAGGTATTACATCCGCGATTGCTGCTCCTGCAGCAGCGGGAATTCCTGTTACGCACAGGCAGTGCAGCAGGATGGTGACCATTCTTACCGCATCAGCCATAAACAGTGAAGGAAAAAAAGAAGCGCTGACACAGGTGGATTACAAAGCGCTGGCACAGCTTCAGGGAACGCTGGTGGTTCTGATGGGGATGCACCATCTGGAGGAACTGGCATTAAAGCTGATGGAAGCAGGAAAAAGTCCGGAGACTCCGGCTGCCGTAATTATGGAAGGGGCTACCATAAGGCAGAGGAGCGTCAGAGCCACTTTGGGTACGATAGCAAAGACAGCCGCAGAGGCCGGATTGAAACCTCCCGCAGTTATTGTGATAGGAGAAGTGGCAGCGCTGGACCTTATGCCGCAAGAACCCTCATTCTCATCAGGAGAATTGCAGGGACTGCATATCGGTGTTACGGGTACGGAAGGCTTTTCCGGCCGATTGGCGGCTGCCCTGCGGGAGAAAGGCGCCTGTGTAACAGACTGCGGTTTCCTGAATGCGGTGCCAACGGAAAAGGAATTGCCGGATTTTGCTGAATTTGACTGGCTTTGTTTTACAAGTCCGAACGGTGTGATGCATTTTTTTGATAAGCTGCGGCAGGAAAAAAGGGATTTGCGTACGCTTATGGGAATGAGGATTGCCGTTATCGGGCCTGGGACGGGAAAGAAGCTGGAGGAATATGGTTTTTATCCGGATATTTGTCCGGAGATTTTTGATGCGGAACACCTGGGAATTGCGCTTGCGGAGAAAACAGCTCCCTCTGAACGTATACTTTTGTGCCGGGCGGAAAAAGGAAGTCCTGCCCTGACTGAGCGGTTGTTACAAGCGGGGCGGGAATTTACTGATTTCGCTTTATATTCCCTAAGGATTGATCCGGAGAAACGGAAAAATGCGGTCAGGATGGCGGCGGAAACGGATTATCTGCTGTTTGGCAGCGCATCCGGTGTTGAAACATTTTTTGAAGGGCTGCGTGAAGAGGGGGTTTTGCTCCCTGAACGTGTAAAGCTTGCCTGTATTGGGGAAAGATGCGCAGCCAGGCTCAAAGAAATGGAATTGCAGAATCGGACTACAGGTGATACACTCGTTGCAGAGGAGTTTACAATAGAGGGACTGGTTCGCTGTGTATTGAAATCTGCAGCGGGCGGTCGAAATCCGTAAAAGCTTCTGTTAGATAAAGGTCAGGTTTAGCCAGTCAGCCTGACAATAGAAAGGAAAGATTGCCGCCGATCAGGGCGGCGGAATGGAGCAGGGTATGCAAAGATTCAGAAGACTTCGTAAAAATGAGACAATACGTTCCATGATGCGGGAAACAAGGCTGCATCCGGCGGACTTAATTTATCCGATATTTGTAATTGAGGGAGAAAACATTAAAAATCCGGTAGACTCTATGCCGGGTGTTTATCAGTACTCTATAGATCGGCTGAATGAAATTATGGACAAAGTGAAGGAGAGCGGAATTTCCGGCGTCCTTTTGTTTGGAATACCGGCCTGTAAAGACGAGATGGGGACACAGGCTTATGCAAAGGATGGTATTACCCAGCGTGCTGTTTCCTATATCAAGAAAAATTATCCTGAAATCTATTGCATCGTTGATGTATGTCTGTGTGAATATACCTCCCATGGCCATTGCGGCGTGGTCAGGGATGGGCAGATAATCAATGACGAAACACTTCCGTTGTTATGTCGGATGTCTGTGAGCCTTGCAGAAGCCGGAGCGGATATGATAGCGCCTTCGGATATGATGGACGGTCGTGTTGAAGCAATCAGGGATGCTTTGGATCTGAATGGTTTTGAAGGGATTCCGATTATGGCATACAGCGCCAAGTTTGCATCTGCTTATTATGGTCCGTTCAGGGATGCGGCTCATTCAGCGCCAGGCTTTGGGGACAGGAAGAGCTACCAGATGGATTTTGCCAATGGTCAGGAGGCTGTCAGGGAAATCGCTTCCGACATTGAGGAAGGTGCCGACATAGTAATGGTCAAACCTGGTCTGGCCTATCTGGATGTATTGAAGGAAGCGGCGCTGACCTTTGACATGCCCCTGGCGGTATACAATGTAAGCGGGGAATATTCTATGGTAAAGGCGGCTGCGGCAAACGGCTGGATTGACGAAAGACGCATTGTGACTGAGAACCTTACGGCAATGAAACGGGCCGGGGCTAAAGTTATTATCACCTACCATGCTTTGGATATGGCAGGATGGCTGGAAGAGGAAAGGCGGAAATAAAAGTGACAAGATCACAGGAATTGTTTGAGCGTGCATCAAAGCTGATGCCTGGAGGTGTTAACAGCCCGGTGCGGGCTTTCCGCAGTGTTGGGAGGACGCCCTTTTTTGTAGAGAAAGCCAAGGGCGCCTACTTGTACGATGCAGATGGAAACCGTTATCTGGACTATGTATGTTCCTGGGGGCCGGGAATTCTGGGACATGCTTATCCGTCTGTTATTGAAGCAGTACAGAAGGCGTGTGAAAACGGACTTACATTTGGAGCGCCTACGGAAAAAGAAGTACTGCTTGCCGAACTGGTTCAGAAGTGTGTCCCATCCATGGAAATGATGAGACTTGTCAATTCCGGAACGGAAGCGGTTATGAGCGCTGTCCGTGTGGCCAGGGGATTCACCGGACGTGAAAAAATAATAAAATTTATCGGCTGCTATCATGGACATTCGGATGGGCTGCTTGTCAAAGCCGGCTCAGGACTGATGACCGGATCCATACCGGATAGCGCAGGAGTTCCTGCGGGTTATGCAGCGGCTACGTTATTGGCGGATTATAATGACAGGGAATCCGTGCGAAGACTGATGGAAGAGAATAGTGGAGAGGTTGCCTGCATAGTGGTGGAGCCGGTTGCGGCCAATATGGGGGTAGTTCCTCCGGAAGATGGGTTCCTGGAATTTTTGAGAGATATCGCTGATGAGAATGGTTCGCTTCTTATTTTTGACGAGGTGATTACCGGGTTCCGTTTGGGGCTGGATGGTGCGCAGGGATATTATGGAGTGCGTCCGGATCTTTCTACCTTTGGGAAAATAGTAGGCGGAGGCATGCCGCTGGCTGCCTATGGCGGGCGCAGGGATGTTATGTCTTGCGTTGCACCCTGCGGCAGTGTATATCAGGCGGGCACATTATCAGGGAATCCGATTGCGGTAACTGCCGGAATCGAAACTTTGAAGATATTAATGGCGAATCCTGAAATTTACAATGAGATCGACAAAGCTGCGGCCCGGCTGGAAAAGGCATACCGAGACATTGGGCTTATGGTAAACCGTGTTGGTTCTCTGCTGTCTCCTTTTTTTACAGAAGAAAAAGTACGGGACTATAAGAGTGTGCTTACTGCTGATACGGCGGCCTTTGCTGAATATTTCAGCTGGATGCTGGAGCATGGAATATATGTAGCGCCGTCTCAGTTTGAGGCGATGTTTGTCTCTGCTGCACATACGGAAGGAATGATTGAGCAGACCTGTGAATGTGTCAGAGAATATGGCGAAAAGTTAAAGAGAAGATGTGAATAATTAAAATGTAAGAAAGTGTTCAGATAAAAAGTGGCCGGCGATTTCTGAGATAATGCCCTTGTAATAGAAACAGGAGGAAGATTGGAATGCTTCCCGGTAGCTGTGCAGATAATTATGCAACAGTTACTTTTCCTGTTTTATTACAGGGGCTTTTTGTATGTCTTTAACCTTTGATTGAACCGACAAATACACCTTTGACAAAGTATTTCTGGAGGAACGGATAGATACATAAAATGGGTGCGGTTACGATAACCGTAACACAATATTTTACCAGTTCACGATAAGCGGTAGCACCCTGGACACTGTTGATGGAAACGCCTCCGGCACTGCCTACGGAAGACATGGTGGAATCGTTCATTACCAGGATTTCCTTCAATAGCAGCTGGAGAGGGTACAGATCCCTGTCCTTGAGAAGCACCATCGCATTGAACCAGGAATTCCAGTTGCCTACCATATAATATAGGAATATAACTGCAAGAACCGGTTTGGACAGCGGCAGAATAACATTAGTCAGTATCTTGGCCTGAGATGCTCCATCGATAACAGCAGCCTCTTCCAAATCATAGGGAAGTGACTGGAAGCCGGTCCTTAATATAATCATGTTCCATGTATTAAGGGCGGTGGGCAGAACCATAGCAAGGACATTGTTGTAAAGCCCCAGGTTTTTCATCATAAGAAACCAGGGAATCAGTCCTCCGCCGAAAAACATAGTGATGGTAATAAAAATCATAATGGGACGCTTCAACAGTAATCCCTTTCTGGACAGAGTATATGCTCCCATAATAGTAAAAGCCATATTCAGCAAAGTACCCAGCCCGACGTATACAAAAGTATTCCGAAAACCAATTAATATGCTGTTATCCTTAAACACAAGCTGATATCCGCTTAATGTAAAGCCGATTGGCTTCAGAAGCAGCCCCTGATGTGCAATCAGTTCTGTAGGATTGCTTACTGATGCAAAAAGAACATGCAGCATAGGATAAAGGCAGATAATGGTCAGGAAGGTAAGAAAGGCATAATTAAGAATATTAAACAGGATGTTCGATGGTGTCCATTTACCCACCGAACGCTTTTGTTCTTTTGTTTTCACTTAGCAAACCTCCTAAAAGATGCTGATTTCCGAGTATTTAGCGGCAATTTTATTGGTCATCCACAGAAGGATAAAGTTAACGACAGAACTGATTAAGCCTACTGCTGTTGCAAAGCTGTAGCTGGCTTCCTGTAGCCCTCTTCTGTAAATATAGGATGCTATGACGTCGGAGGTTTCATACGTCAGTGAATTGTACAGCAGAATTATTTTCTCATGACCGGATGCCATCAAGCCTCCAACAGCAAATATAAACAATATAATGATGGTCGGGCTGATTTGAGGCAGGGTAATATGCCACATTTTCCGAAAACGTCCGGCACCGTCTATTTCTGCAGCTTCATAGAGCCCGGGATCAATGGAACTCATGGCGGACAGGTATATAATGCTGTCCCAGCCAATATTCTGCCAGATGCCGGAAAAAGTATAAATCGGCCGGAACATCTGGGCATAGCCGAGAAGGGATGAATGCTCGGTACCGGTAATCCAGTTGACAAGCTGGGTCAGGATGCCGCCTGACTGTGTAAAAATGTGTATCAGGCCGCAGATAACGATAAGGGAAATAAAGTGGGGCATATATGTTATGGTCTGGACGACTTTTTTGAACTTCATGGATTTTACTTCGTTTAGCAGCAGAGAAAGAAGAATAGGAGCTGTGAAACCGAAGCCCAGTCCCCATATGTTCAGCATAAAAGTGTTTTTTACGGTACGGAAGAAGTAAGGGCCGGTCAGGAATTCCCGGAAATGCTTCAGTCCTACCCATTTGCTGCCGGCAAAGCCCAGAAGCGGCTTATAGTCCTTGAAGGAAATCAGTATGCCCCACATGGGAGCGTAACAGAATACGAGATACCAGACAAGGACAGGAAGGATCAGAAGATAGGCAAAATAGTTTTTCCTGAAGTCCCTTTTCCATACAGCTCCGGTTAAACGGGGGCGCGTGGAACCGGAGAGGTTGTTTTTGACTGTTTTCATAAATGACTCCAATTCATTTGTGGCTTGGCAGAACAGCAGCCGGAAATAGTATGGCTGATAGCAGTTACAGCCTTTGTCCGGCGGATATTCGGCACATCAAAATTCAGTTTAACAGCGCCGCCATGCACCCGAAGGTGCATGGTTTATATAGCGCGGTGCTCTCTGCTTAAAGCGGCAGAAGCTTAATGGTAAGTATTATTATCTTGCATTATACCGATCCAGCGCTGCCTGCCATATGTTGATAAACTCATCCATACCCTGCTGCCTGGCCTTTTCCAAAAATTCATCGTAAGCGTCTACAGGGAGCTGACCCATAATAATTTTAGAGAAATATTCGTTCCGCATAGTGGAAAGGACGGTACCGAGTTCCCCTTCACGTGAACTTTCCTCCGGGGTCAGAGTAACGGGAGGCATAGTGACAGAGGAATCCATATTTTCCGTCCAATACTGGCGGATGTCGCCTGAATAGCTTCCCTCAGAAGCCATAAGAGGGTTGGAATGATGTTCATCACGAATATCTGCAAAGTCATGAACACGGTATTTCCAAATCAGGTTGCTGAGAGGCTGTTTATCTGGATCGTTATACATGAGGCCGTCAGGATTGTAATAGGGCATGCCATTTTCATCAATCAGATGTATATCCCCATAGGTACCAAAATTGTAAACTTCCCAGCCTTTTTTTGTATAAGCAAAATCCAGAAAGGCCATAGCGGCCTCCACATTTTTACACTGCGTTGTGATTGCCGCATTGGAGCCGGAACGCTTAAAGTTGCGGTAGGTCTGCTGAGATTTATCCCCTTTGTTCAGTACAGGATTCAGAGCTGCCACAAAATCAATATCATTGTCCTCTTTCCAATAGCCCCACATGGTATCCGGGGAATCCATCATAACTGCACAGTCGTCGGAAATTGCTTCTGCCATCCTCTGATTAAAATCGGCGGTGGCCCAGTCGGTATTGAGCAGACCTTCTTTATACCAGTTCTGCATGGTAGTAAGGTATTCTTTGGCTCCTTCCTGCGCAGGCCCCCAGCCAACTTTTCCATTTTCATCTACAAAATTCCAGTCCCAGACGCCATAGGCACCGTTAATAATTCCGGTGAAAATCTGGCCATAAGAGGAACCGTAATTGAGCGGCTGGGAATAACCGGCATCTTTACAGGCTACAAGGAAATCATGCAGTTCATCTACAGTTTCGGGAATGGGGAGGCCGGTTTTATCAAGGGCTTCCTGCTTAATCAGAAGACCGAACCAGCACCATTCATTATATGGGGCAATACCATATACAGCACCGATGGTACCTTCATCAGAGACGGTGGTTTTCCGGCGTTCTTCGTCTGAATTCCTCCAGGCTGAGTAATTGGGCATATATTCGTCGATCAGGTCTGTCAGATCAAGGTATGCGCCGTCATTTACTCCGGCCATAACGCCGCCTGTATAACGGCTGGCATCTACAATAATGTCCGGTAAATCACCGCTGGCAATCATGAGATTAAAATCTGTGGTTTCTTCTCCCAGAGTCGGGACAATAAAATTGAGCTTGATTCCGGTCAGTTCCTCTACCTGTTTGAAGACTCGCTGGTCATTCAGGTCGGGACACACGGAAGCTAGAATAGAATTGCTGGGCATCCAGATATCCAGAGTGACATCTTCCTTATAGGGATAAGCGGAGTAGTCATTCGGGATTACCTCTTCAAAAACATCTCCGAGATAGGTATCATTCAGTGTGGTATTGACCTTTTGGATTTCGTCCTCGGTGGGTGTTTTGTTGCCGCGCAGGGAAGTGAGATCTTCCTGCCCTTCGGTTTCGGCAGAATTGTCTGCGGATTCTGTGCCGGACGCTCCGCTGTCAGTGCCGGCTGTTTCTGCTTCTGCAGATGCGTTTGTGTCCGCATTGCCGCATCCGGGCAGCGCTGAAACAACGAGAGCACAGGCAAGAAGCAGGCTTACAAGTTTCTTTTTCATAGTGTTTCCTCCTTTAATGTATGGAACTTTTGTTGTATGGAGTAATAAGGGAACTATCCCTCTTTCCATCATGGTTCGCCGTTGGAGCCGGACGGTTCGCAGAGGTGTTTTTCAGCAGCGGATCGCGCACCTTTTTCCGCAGCTTCCGCCACTCTCACCAAAGTCATGAAGTAAGCCTGATTTTCGGGTGACAGGCGTTTGAGAATGTCTGTGGCCTCTTTCACAATCGTTGCGTTCATATGTATCACCTCTCTATTAAATTTGTGATGAAAGAATAACACTAAATTTATATAAAGTCAAGTTAATTTATTAATTTTGTGATATTTGAGCTGGAAACATGTCTGATGGATATTTTACTTCCGGGAGAGATTCCGCTCTTCCGTTTCATGCTTACTCTGTCTTGCGGTAAGCAGGCCGGAGGCGGACTTAATGCTTCCGAAAACAGAAAATCCGCATTGTATTCAGGCAGCAGGAGAATACAGGTTTTTCTGAATTCGGGATATGTAAAATCTGTGATACCATTCAGCTTATTCTGAATAGTTTTTTCACTGACTCCGAGAAACTGTGCGTACTGTCTCAGGGAGATTCCTTTTTGATACAGAACTGTCTTCAGGTTTGTAAACATGGGAACTGCTCCTTTCTACCCTTAAGGGTAAGATTTTATACTATTATATACCCTTAAACGTAATTAAGCAAGCTATAATTTACGATTAAGGGTAATTATCTGCTTGCGTTTTCCTCCAGGACATGATAGAATGCCATCGTGGACGGAGGTGACCTGGGTTGGATTTCCTGGAAAAACTGGATTATTTGATGGAAGAGAATCATTTGAATAAAAATACATTATCGAAAGCCTGTAATATTCCGTATACAACTATCGACGGTTGGTACAAAAAAGGCTATGAGGGGCTGAAGCTGACTTCTTTGAAGAAGCTGTCAGGTTTTTTCGGAGTTCCTCTTGATTTCTGGGCGAATGATGATACTCTCAAGTGCGGCGGATCAGAAGTAAAGCAGAAGGTTATTATGCAGATTGAAAAGATGAGCGAGGAGGAAGCAAGGGCGGTTCTGGCTTTTATACATTCTCTTGGAGAAGTGGAGCGTATTTATGGCAGTGAGAAGAATGACTTAACGGATATTATGGAAATGACAGGAATATGAATCCGCTGCGGGGCGATTATATAAAGACAAGCGGGTGAGCCGGAATGCAGCCTGAATTTTATAGCTTGCCTTTTTATGATGTTTGTGATAAATTAATATTACGTCAGCGTACAGGGGGTATTTTATGATTCACCGTTTAAAAGAGGTGCGGAAGGAATTGGGCTTCAATCAGACGGATTTTGCAAAACATCTGGGAATAACTCAGACAGCCTATTCTATGATAGAAAACGGCAACCGCCCTTTAGCAGATAAGTATGTTAAAGTAATATGTTCAGCCTTTAATGTAAATGAAAACTGGTTTATTACCGGTGAGGGCGAGATGTTTCTCTCGTCACCGTATGAGAAGGAATTTATAGATATTTTCAGCCGTCTTGCCCCGGAGACCCAGCAGTATCTTCTTCTTATGGCAAAAGAACTGCTGAAGACCCAGGAGAGGCTGCTTGAATCCAAGGACAAACAGCAGGCTGGCGGAAACGGGGGAGGAGATTTGGAATGAAAGGATGTGCCGGAGAAGGATTTGCACTCAGAAAGGCTGTCAGAGGCTGTTTCTCCAATGATTTGGGGATTCATGGAATCGGAGACCCCTTTGTTCTGAAAACGCAGGATGGAAGCTATTATTTATACTGTACCTCAGCACCGGACGGATTTTATTGCTGGAGGTCAGAGGATCTGGTACATTGGACAGACAGGAAAATGTGTTATACACGTAGCAGCGGCAGCTGGGGTGTTGACAGCTTCTGGGCGCCGGAGGTGGTATACTTTGGCGGAAGATATTATATGTATTATACCGCGAGGAATGCGGCGGGAAGCCTTAGAATCGGGCTGGCAATTTCGGACAGGCCGGATGGTCCGTTTCTGGATAAACGGAATGAACCCTTCTTTGACTTCGGCTATGCAGCGATTGACGCCAATGTCCTGATAGATGAAGATGGTTCCAAATATTTGTATTATTCCAGAGACTGCTCCGAAAATACGGGCGAGGATGGCATTCGCAGAAGCGAGATATATGGGATCAGGCTGCGGGAGGATATGCTTGCTACAGACGGTGAAGCGGTACGGCTTTTGACGCCGGAGCAGGCATGGGAGCTGGAATCAGGGAATCCGCTTTGGAATGAAGGCCCGGAAATGATAAAGCATGGTGGCCGTTACTATCTGACGTATTCCGGCAACTGTTTTGCCGGTTCTGCCTATTCAGTGGGATATGCAGTGGCCTCTGAACCGCTTGGCCCTTTTGTAAAAGCGGAGGAAAATCCGGTTTTAACTTCCCAAGACAGAAAAGATGTATCAGGAACCGGTCATCATAGCTTTACCTGGTCGCCGGATGGTACGGAGCTATGGGCAGCCTATCATTCCCATACCTTTCCCGACAGGCCTGATGGCAACAGGAAGGTTAATATCGACCGTGCCGGTTTTACAGAAAAGGGAAGGCTTTACATAAATGGGCCGTTGACAGCTTTCCAGCCGATGCCTTCAGGAGCCGGAACGGTGAATGTCACAGGGAAGTTCAGCGCGGAGACGGCAGGAAGGGATGCCGGGTTTCTGGTGGACGGATGTATTTCGGTATATGGGAATGATGAGGGGATGGAACAGGAAATACCGGCGGCAGAAGGAAGTGTAACCGTCATATTAACCGCATCGGAACCGGTGGAGTTGAACAGGATTGCAGTATTCCCAGGCCAGGCCGGATTCGGAGCCATTTCATCTTTAAAGATTGTCCTTGACAATGAGTTATCATCGAAAGAGTATGTAATCTGCGATGAAGATACAGTACCGCTTATTTTGGATTTCCCGGCACATTCGGCGAAGAGAATAGAAGTATTGTTCAGCTTGAGGGAAGGCGAAATGAGTATAGGGCTTTCGGAAATTATGTTAATAAGAGAAGAAGGATAAGACTGTATGGCTGCGTACAAAGACAGAACAAAAGGGATGTAAATTATCAAGGGAATGGCTGCAGTGCTTCAGTGGATATTAAGTCGATGCAGACGGATGAAGAACGAATGAGGTAAGTATTTTAACAGAAGATGCGTACCTCATCGTTTTTTGAATAAATATATGAATGATTATACATGGAGCATAAGATTATTTCAAGCAGTCAGTTTATAGTTCTATTTAATTGTAGGGAAAAGAAAAAATGGTACAGAATTCCTGGAAAAATAAGGTCTGGCCTTGCGGCCAGCCCTACTTGTCTCCGGTAGCTTCCTGATAGGCCTTTGATGCCGGTTGTGACCAGGAGGTTTTGTTGCCGGCGGTTACTTTACCGGTTTTCCGGTCAACCGCATAAAAGTTGTCAATTTCCGTATTCCATTCACCGCCGTCCAATGTGGTGTATTCATTATAACAAACGAATAACTGACATTTGCCATTGGTCGAAATCCGATCATAAACCGCAGTTTTTCTGACATGCAGCTTCTGCTCGCCGTTTTCCGTTTCCCATTCACTGAGAATTGCATAAAAATTTCCTTTTGCATTATAGGTACATTCGTAGGCATAGCCTTCCGGAGCAAAGACTGCTGCGTAGAGTTTATCAAAAGCACCTTCGGGAGTGAGCAGACCGTCACTGTCAACAGAAGAAGCAGTCCATTCGGTGGAAGCTGTTTCAGCTGATACGTGTTTCTGAGAGGTGTCACTACGGTCCATTGATTCTTCCTGCGTGTCCTGAGTTATCGATTCTTCCTGCCCGTTCTGGGTTAGAAGTTCTTCCTGCGTTTCCTGCACTGTCTGATCTTCCCATTTCTCTTGCGCTGTCTGGTCATACTGTCTCATGGCATCCTTCAGCATGTGTTCGATGATTTCCGGAAGCTCCGCTCTTTGCTGCTGGTGAATGAGAGGAGGAGAGTCAGGGCCGCCGAAGGTCAGCTCAATGCTGCCGCTGTTTTCCAGGCTGCTTCCATATTTCCCATATTCTATAAAAAGGGAGAATTCATGCAGTACATAGAAAGGATCCTCCAGCAGATTTGATATTATTCCGGCAGCATCCATAGCACATGATGAAATGTCCCAATCGCCGCGACAGGACAGGGTAAGAGCTCCTGTCATGCCGATGACAGGGCCGGTCTGTGAGAAAAGAGTGCGCTGTGGGAAATACTGCAGGGCATATTTTTGTGCCTTCAGGTATGTTCTGACTTCCGTATAATCGTCGTAGTAGGAATGCGGAGCATCCCATTCCGCCGCCGCATGAAATACAAGCTCAGGATTGTCGGCAGGAACGGCCTGATACAGCGTGACGGGCCGGGTGGAATCTATTTTATTTGTAATGGCTTTTTCTGAGAGGATAAATGTTGTATCATAGCGGGTGTTCAGAACAGAACGAACCACAGGTTCATCGTCAAAGGCATATTCTTTTCTGAAAATCGGTCCTATAGGCTTATAATAGCTGATAATTTTTTCAGAATTATAACCGGAGGAATATCTGGTAACCTGAATTACATCACTGGAAAGCCTGACTTCTTTTTCTCTGCCCTCAGGATTCAAAAGGATAAAAAAGAGCATGGCAGCCAGTGTATAAATAACGCCTGCCAGAAGCAATACGGCTATGCCTGCCCGCGCCAGGATTTTCCGGGTGTTTACAGTTTCACACTCCAGGATGCCAAACAGCCTGCAGAGGCAGAACAGTTCCAGCGAAAGGGGAAGGCCTGCCGCCGCCAATATCCAAGATGAAGTGCTGAGCCAGCCGCGCAGGGAGAGGCCTGTGCTGTGTGCCAGCCAGCCCAGGGAAAAACAGGAGACTGTCAGGATAATACAGGCAAGCAAAAATATAAGTGTTATTTTTCGGAAGGTAATGTTTTTATTTTTCATGGCCACATTATATCACAAATTGCAGAGACGTTGTCATGAAAGTAAATAACAGAAGCTTAATTTGGAAGTAACTCAGTTTAACAGAAACTCAGTTTAACAGAAACTCAGCCCATCAGAAGGTGTATAATGCTATTGTACCGGAAGGGCTGCGATAATTTAGGGGAATTAAGAGGTACACACCATTTTTTATTGTGATGGCAGTGGGGATTTGTTATACTATTCAAATAATGCAGGTGGGTAAAGGTTATAGTAAAGCAGGAGAATGAGGAGAACTTCCATGATGATAGACAGACTGAAACAGACCTTAAAACCGATACTTTCAACGGAACAGAAGGAGCGTTTTGCAGAATATTACACTAACAGAACTTATCGTGTGGAAATAGCCGTGGCGGTATTTATTGCCGTGATGCAGGCGTGTATGATGGTGGTATTTTTATTTCGGGAGGGAGGTCCCTTTGCTTTTCCCAGAAGGAGCGGGTATTTCAGCCTGTACACGGCCCTGCTTGCGGTGACGCTTGTGTTTCTGGCGATTTTTGTCAGATGGGTTAAAAAGAAAAAGTACGGAGCCATTGCAGGACTGAGAATGCTATATGTCGTGATATTGTGCTTATGGTGTATTGGTATTACGGTGTTGGATCAGATGGGAGGCAACACAATCGGCGTGTATTGTTATCTGATTCCCACGATAGCGGCAATTATGCTTATGAGCCCGGTAGAAAGTATAACTCTGTTTGGCGTAAGCTGGCTTATTATTGTGCTGCTTCTGGTTTTTACCGGGCTGAATGCGGAGAATCTGTTTTCCAATCTGATTAACGGCAGCTTCGTAACGCTGCTTTCAATTTTTATTTCAATTCGTTATAACCTGAGCATGAAAACAGGGTTCCGTGATCGTGAGATTATTGCCATGCAGTATGAAAAAATTCAGAAGGCAAATGAGCTTCTGCAGCAAATGGCTTTTACAGATCGGCTGACAGGCCTTCAGAACAGGCGCAGCCTGATGGAGCGGATATTTGGGAGCTTTGAGAAATACCACAGAGAGAAACGTCGGGCGGAAGTTGTAATGGTTGATATTGACTACTTCAAACAGTATAACGATTCTTACGGACACCTGCAGGGGGATGACTGCCTTAAAAAGATTGCGGATATTCTGGAGCGGTTTGCCGGGGCAGAAGGCGCTGAGGCTGTCCGGTTCGGCGGGGAGGAATTTCTGCTGGTGCGTGTGGAGGATGTCATGGAGGCTCAGCCATTAGAAATAAATAAAACGGGGACTTCTGATAACATGGCTTTCAATGATATGGCCTCCGATGATATGGCGGAAAGATTGTTAAAAGAAATCAGAGAAGCCAATATTCTCAGATCCGATAATGGACAGACACAGGTGACGGTCAGCCTGGGTGTATGGAAGGGGAACCTTTCTCAGATTGACAAGGTGGAAACTATCATATCCTATGCGGATCAAGCTTTGTATTGTGCCAAGCATGCGGGGCGGAACCGAATTTACAGATATGGGCAGCGGCAGGAAATGCTGGAAACAGGGGCGGACACAGCCGGGAGCTGTAAGGAAAGGATATACGGATGAATAAAAAACAACTGACGGTAGCAGAGAGTGCCTGTATCATTACCGGGTACGGAATCGGCGGAGGCGTGATGGCCATGCCTTATCTGGCGCAAAAAAACGGAGTTGTGGTGAGCCTGCTCATATTGGCGGCGGCCTTCGGAGCCAGCTTTGTCCTTCATGTGATGATAGCCGAGCTTGCGGTAAAAAGCGGTGGAGGTTCCCAGATTATTGAGGTGTTTTCCCGGTATCTGTTTCAGGGAAAATACCAGAAGGTGTTGACTGCAGGTTTTTTTGTCATTATGGCGTTGGTGCTGTTTACCAATCTGGCGGCTTATATTTCAGGGGCGGCGGAAATTATCAGCGAGCTTCTGGGGATTTCCCTGTGGCTTTCACGGCTTCTGTTTTATGCTGCCGCGGCAAGTGTGGTGCTTTTTGGGCTGAAGGCGGTGGGAATCAGCGAAAAGCTTGCAGTGACGGTGATTTTTTTGCTGGTGGGCGTACTTGCTTTCTTTTCCCTTGCGCATATAAACAATCCGCTTCCGGTAAGAGCGGGAAGGGTGACGGAGGGGCTTGCCTATTTTGGAATGGCGATGTTTGCCTTTTCCGCATTTTTTTCGGTCCCACAGGCGGTAGCCGGACTGGGCGGAGATGGGAAAAAGGTGAAAAAGGCCGTATTTTTAGGGTTGATGAATAACTTTGTATTGATTGTTGTCATTTCCGTGTGCGCCCTGCTTTCCTCTGTGCAGGTGACGGAGGTTGCCATGATTGGGTGGAGCCAGGGAATTGGCAGCTGGGCAGAGATTGTTGGTTCTCTTTTTACCATCCTGGCTATGCTGACGACCTACTGGTCCATTTCGCTGGCGCTATCGGACATTGTGGAGGAACAGTTGAAGCTTTCACGCAGAATCTGCTGGGTTATTGCGACGCTGCCATCGCTTTTGATGACCTTTGCAGGTCTGGGCGGTTTTATGGAGTTTATGCGTCTGGCCGGGGGGCTGATTGCGATTTTGATAGCGCTGCTTGTGGTTCCGGCCTACCGAAAGGCGTCCCGGGAGCCGGGGAATTCCCTTTTGGGGAAATGGGGCGGCGCCGGGATGCAGATAATGATTATGCTGGCCTATTTTTTAATGGCTGTGGGAAATGTGGTGACGATTTAGAATGAAGATATTTTATTACGGCGGTACGGTGCATACCATGCGTCTGCATGTGGAAGAAACCTTTACGTCCATGGGAACGGACGGGGACAGGATATGCTATCTGGGAAACGGCGGCCCGGAAACGGAAGAGGGCTATGACCAATATATCAGCCTTGAGGGAATGCATGTGTTTCCGGCGCTGACGGATTCCCATGTCCATCTGCTTTATACAATGATCCTGGCGGCCTCCAGTTTTAATATCTGTGAGATAACCTCGGAAGGGATTGCGCCGGACTGCATGGCAGGGGTGGAACAGAAAATACGCGCCTACTGTAGCGCACATCCGAAGCAGAAAATAATTGTGGCAAATCAGTATATCCTTTCCGCAATGAAGGAAAAAAGACTGCCCAGCCGGCAGGAGCTGGATGAATGGACCGGCGGAAGGTGCATGATTATTTATAATATTGACGGGCACAGCAGCAGTATTTCCACGGCCTTGATGAAGAAGCTGAAGCTTCCTGAGCAGGGTTCGGACGGCCGTTTTTTCGGCGAAGCCCATGAGTTTATGCAGGGGAAGGTGACGAACCTGATAGCGGCATCGGTGACACCCTCTGTGCTGGCCGCTGGCATTGCCAATTTTTCCAACCTGTGCGCGCATTACGGAATCAGCCGGGTATGCGCCATGGACGGAAATGGGGATGTGAAGCATGACTTTCTCACCAGGCTGCTGGCGTTTGTGGCATCCCGGATGGATATTGACGTGCGACTATTCCCTCAGTATATGGAGCTGGAGAGGGCGGAAAAATATCACAGGCTGCAAAAGTTTCCCCGGGCAGGCGGCTGCGGAAGCTGGGAGCTGGATGGTTCCGTAGGCTCCCACAGCGCGGCTTTCTATGTGCCGTTTATTGATAATGGGGAAAAGGGACACTGCTACTATAAGGATGATTTTATTCTGGGAAAGGTGCGGGGGGCGCATGAAAAGGGGATTCAGTTGTCCAGCCATGCCATTGGGGAGGCGGCCATTGATCAGATTGTGGATTGCTATGAGAAGGTGTTAGGACTGGGTGACGGCCGGGATGGCGGAGAGGAAGAAGGGGAAAAAAGGAAAAGCAAACCTATGCCCCGTATTGATCATTTTGAATTTCCTTCCTCCTCGGCAGTGGAAAAAATCAAGCATCTGCCGGTGGCGCTGACGGTTCAGCCGGGATTTTCCTGGATGGACAAGCGCTATCTGAAGAGCTATGAGCAGTTTCTGCCAAAGGAAAAGGTGAGGCAGCAGATTCCGTTAAGAGAGCTGATAGAAGCCGGCGTGTGTATCTGCGGATCCAGCGATTCTCCGGTACAGTCCATGAATCCTTATGAACAGATGCTGGGGATGGTGGAATTTTATCTGCCGGGGCAGTCCCTGACTCCCTTTCAGGCTCTTCGAACCTATACGGCGGAGCCGGCGAGAATGTTGGGCGAAGAGATGGAAAGCGGAACGCTGGAGGTGGGAAAGAAGGCGGATTTCTTTGTCACAGGAAAGGATTTCTGCCGGGCGGAGCCGGAGGAAATCGGGGAGTTTTACGCGGAATATCTGGTGAAGGACGGCCGTCGGTATGTGGAGAAGAAGGGAACCATCCGGGAACTGGTGAAAATGCTGTTGAGGCGGCCGAAAAAGATATAATAACACAGGTATACTTGTCCATGTGTGTATGAAAAGTATACCTGTGTTTATTAGACCTTTTGATTTTTAGATTTCCGTCTTCCAGAACCCATGCAGATTACAATAAGCATAAGCCGCCTTCACCGAGTCCCCGTCCTCCAGTGTAAAATGGGCTACCGGTTCGCAATCGGGAGTCAGACAGATCCGCATGGTGCATCCGGCTTTTGTTACAAGGCACACCCAGCCGATGCTGTGTTCCTCAGTCATGGGATGAAAAATACTTCCCACCTTCACCGTAACGTGCCGGCCGTCGATTTCCACCACAGGCAGATGCTTTTCTGCAGCGCCCTCAGAGGTGTTAGGGGTCAGTAGTTCAAAAGGCTTGCAGGTATCCGGAACGGCTGCATTGGGAACGCCGGTCACTGCCTCCAGAATAACGGTATGATTTTTATCGGTTAAAAAAACAGGATCCTTACTCATATGATTCCTCCAGTCAAGTTATGGTATTTTTTGTATAGTATTCCGGAAATATCCGGATTTTATTCACTACAGATTCCATTGGATAGTGGCAGTACATGGTCTGGGGACAGGATAAGCTGAATCAAAATCGGATTGCGGTAACAGTTCGGATGACAGAGCATAACAGGAAACTAAAGAAAGCATTGACAGTCCGCTTTTGTCTGTCTATAATTTAGTTGTTGTATCAGAACACAGATACAGTACATAGCCGGATGGCTTAATATTAAAAAAGTGAGGTAAGTGCATGCGTGTGTTAAGTAAGGAGATTGCAACTGCATAGTTGAAAAAGGGACAGCAGGCTGGTTTTCCGGCTCTTTTTGTACCCTTTTACCGGTCATTTACCCGGTATCTGCCTTACTAAATACTTCATACACTTCTAATAGAAGTCTGGTTATTGGAAACAGACGGTTTAAGAAGCATGACGTAGCAGGTCATGTTTTTTTATTTCCTCAGGCTGCGGCCCGGATGGACGCATTTGTCCGTCCTGCTGTATGGCTCTGCCTGCCTGGAATAATTCCGCAGTTTTTCCATTTCAGAGTCCAGGGATTGCCTGTCAGGCCCCCGAAGCAGTATGTCCGTATCAGGGCAGATGTTTCGGGGGCTTATTTTAGTTTCAGTCAGGTATTGAGAAAAAAAGAAAGGAGCATAACTGTTCAGCCGGGAGACGTATTTGCTGCATCTGTCAGTGAAAAGGAAGCAGTCATGTGATTATAGGAACACTGGACAGTTACAAAGGAGTTAAATCAGAATGAATGTAATTGAAACAAATCAGTTAACAAAAACATATAGGCGATTCAGGAAGCAGGAGGGCATTCTGGGTAGTGTCAAGGGGCTGTTTCATAGGGATTATGAAGAAAAACAGGCGGTCAGCCAGATGGATCTTTCCGTACGCGGAGGAGAATTCGTCGGCCTGATAGGTCCAAACGGTGCGGGGAAAACCACGCTTGTCAAAATGCTTACCGGAATCATTGCGCCCACCTCCGGTGAAATCAGTGTTTTAGGCTATTATCCCAATAAACTGGAAAACGACTTCAAAAGGCAGTATGCGGTGGTTATGGGACAGAAGAGCCAGCTGTTTTTTGAACTGACTGCGGAGGATACTCTGCACCTGTTCCGGCAAATTTATGGACTCTCCGATAAGGAATATCGCTATAACAGGGATTATTTTGTGGAGCTGTTCGGCGTAAAGGAACTCATGGATGTGCAGGTGAGAACTCTGTCCTTAGGAGAAAGGATGAAAATGGAGCTGATCGTGGGGAAAGGGGGAGATGGTTATTTTTATCGGAACCTTTTCTCTGGTAAATGCGGTGAATATGGTGGTTTATTTTTTCGGAGTGAACGGTATTTCAGGTAAAATCAGAAATGGAGATATCGATTTGTACCTTACCAAGCCGGTAAGCCCGCTGTTGCGGCTCAGTTTTGAACAGGTGAATCCGGGTTCGCTTCCGTTGGTGGCTTTGAGTGTGTGCATTTTATGGTACGGCGTCCGGATCTGCGGGTTGAGAGTGTCAGCGGGGCATGTCCTGGGCTATTTAGTTTGGGTGACATTAATGATTGTGCTCTGGTATGAGATGGAGGTAATTATCCGATCCCTTACTTTTTTCCTGGTTTCCACAGTCAACATAACCAGGCTGGAGGATGCGGGAATCGATCTGTGCATGAAAATACCCGGTGTTGTTTTCCGGGGAATTTACAAGCTTCTGTTTTATGTGATTCTTCCCTATGGCATTGTGGCGACTTTTCCTACAATGTACTTAAGCGGTGACGGGACCTTGAAAATGTGGCTCTATGGAATCGCTGTGGTCACGGCTTTCGGGGGAATTACCGCTTTTTTGTGGAAAACAGGGCTGAAACAGTATAATAGTGTGAGCTCTTAGTCGTTTGTGCGGAATATGTGTATGACAGGTGTATATTCTACAGGGAGGTGCCACTTGTCAGGAATGATTTGTTTGTAACTGTTTTATGGATGATTTTTATCAAAAAACAGGCCGCGCTGTAGTTATAGTTAACCGGAAAAAATGAAAGAAGATTCAATTTATGGGAAGCAGCAGAACCGTATATGTCTGCTCTGTAATATTCACTTGAATGTAAAGTGAAAATGATAAAATGTAAAATATAATTGACATTAAGAACAGTATAGTATATTATATGCAATATAAGAGAAATACCTTCCCATAAAAGTGCAGCGTTGAAAACCACCGGGGAAGGTCAGGAAAAGCGCTTCCGGTTTAACATCTTCCGGCGGCACTACATAATGAGTAGAGGAGGAGTTATTTATGCAGACAAATTGGACTGCTGTAGAAAAAAAACAGCTATGGATCTTTGTTGCAGTTGCATTTGGTATGCCCGTATTGATGGGAATTCTTATGGGTATCAGTTTTTACAGGGGGAATGATGTTTCCGTATTTCCCAACGCCCAGATGTATTATCCGGCGGCAGGCGTTATGATTGCTGTCCTGCTTACCCGGAAAAAAGAAGAGAAGGTGCCCATAAAGTTCTTTACCGGCTTCCTGGTTTTGACGGCAGTTATGGCAGGATGCGCTGTGGCCAGCCTGTTTAAGCCGGAAATTCAGTTAGCATTAATCAGTCAGTATATTATAATTTTAGGAAGCATTGTTTTATGGCTTCTGCTTTGGCTGGATAAGAAGGAGGTCAGAAGAAAGTACGGGCTGAGCCTGGGAGACGGACAGAAAAGAAGGCCCTGGCTTTATATTCTGATTTTCCTGGGATTATATTTCCTCCGGATTTTTTTAAGCTATTTATTTGAAGGCGAACCGGGGATGTTTTTTGAAATGTTTAAGAGTCCCTATACATGGCTTAATCTTTTGGTTCTGCCCCTTAATTTCTTCCTGGTATACACTGCATTTTTCGGAGAGGAGTACGGATGGCGGGGCTTTTTCCAGCCGATGCTGCAGAAACGGTTCGGAAAGCGCGCAGGCGTTCTGCTGCTGGGTATTTTCTGGGGCTTCTGGCACCTGCCTATCAACCTGTTTTTCTACAGCCCCCAGACCTGGCTGCAGAGCATTGTCTGCCAGCTGATAACCTGTGTCGGAATCGCTATATTCTTTGGCTATGCACAGATGAAGACCTGCAATATCTGGGTTGCGGTTATTATGCATTATCTGAACAATAACCTGGTTGCCGTTATCGCAGGGAGCGCGGATGTCATCAGCGGACAGGTGATTGCGTGGAGAGATGTGCTTATTCTTCTTATTTTGAATTGTATTTTGTTTGTTCCGTTTATTTTTACCAAAATATATGGAAAACAGGAGCAGAGCGCCGGGGAAGAGAAGCTGCAGTAGCACCGGAAAAAGGAGGCTGGCTGGTGAAAAACAAAAGAATGAAAATTGCGCGTATCGAAAAAGATTTTTCCCAGGAGCAGCTGGCTGACGCCGTAGGAGTGACCAGGCAGACCATAGGAATGATTGAGGCGGGAAAATTCAATCCATCCCTGCAGCTGTGCATCAGCATATGCAGGGCACTTGGGAAAACGCTGGATGACCTGTTCTGGGAGGAGGAGAGCGAAGATGAAAAAAATAGATGAAAGACAGCATATTGATCTGTTAAAATCTGAGCAGGCCGCCTTCTGGGCGATGTGGCTCATCCTGCTGATATCCATCATTGTACAGAGTTACATTCTGGAACGGGATGTCCGGGAATACGCATGGGAGCTGGCTGCATTTATAACAGGCTGCATTGTTTCCATTTTCGGAACCACGAGAAAAGGAATCTGGGACACCTGGCTGAAGCCCTGTATGAAGAATTATTTCCTGGCAAGCCTGGCGGGGACAGTTGTTTTTACTGTGATTTTTGTGATTGGCAGATACCGGAATAATGAAGTTTTCCGGGAAGATGTTATGGGAACGCTGGTGCCGGCCACGATCATTTTTGCCGCAGCGCAGTTTGTTATGATTTTTACGGTTATGGCGTTGACTGGTGTTTATTCAAAACACCGGGAACAGAAAATGCTGGATGCACTGGAAAAAGAAATGGGAGATGAAATGGAGGATGAGGCTCAGGATTAGGCTGACAAGGGCAGCTTTGACGGCGAATCGAGTTGACTCCCCGTTAAAGTCCCTGTAAATAGCAGTTCCAGAGTGCAAAGAAGATTTCACGCCTGGACTCATTTGAAGAATCTCTGCCGGTAAGCGCATTGTAGGTGAGCGCTGCACGGCAGAGATTTTCTGCTGTCCTGCGTCCTGCGGGTTCCGTTTTATCAAAAAGAAATGCGAAGGCTTCCGTATCGGTGTTTTGATAGGCCGGGACTTCACCATAGCCGTATCTGTGGATATTGGTTCCGTATTTCGCATCCCGCATTTCCATCTGCAGAACCAGCCCTTCCATAATCAGCATGTGGGCAAGATGATCCGCAATCAGATAATCCCTGCGCAGAAGCTTTCCCAATGCCTGCACGGCAATGAACCAGAAAGCGTCGCAGGGGGAAGGACAGGGTGCATTTTCACAGGCTGACAGAGGAGGGACATTTTCATTCCATTGAATTTCAAATATGATATCCGCACGATACCCGGTGGCAAGGCAGAGGCGTACTGTCTCCACCGCTTCTTCCTGTATTTCACAGGCATTTCCCTGGATGGAGAGGCCGAGAATTCCATCTGTCAGTCCCATGAGGGACAGAAGGGTATGGCTCAGCGGTTTTGCCAGGCTGCGCAGTGAAGGATGGACTGCAATCCGGACCTTAAAATCCACATCGCTGAGTATGTCATGCCAGGAAGCATCAATAGCTGACAAAACAGCCTGGGAATCATCGGGGGATGCGGGAGAAATTCCTTTAATGGAAACCGAATCAAAGCCTGGCAGCGCAAAAAGCGCTTTCAGGATCTCGACGGTTTGAAGCTGCATAGTCTGTCTGCTGATTTGCATGTTGGATTTCCTTTCTTTTGTGGAGGATATGTTTTTCAGGAATATTTTTCAGGTATATTTTGGGGCGGCGTGAAAAAATGCAGCAGAGATTCAAGCGTAAATGAAGGAACGTTTCTTTTGTATTATTATACCATAATGGAAGCAGCTGTACATAGGCTGTGTCTAAATTGTATTTTTAAACTGAGCAGAGTAACGGTTCAACTCTTTCAGTTATTGCCATAATCCATCCTGAAGCGCCTTCGAAGATGAATTTTGGTACTTCTGAATTATTTTCTTACGGTCAGTGCAGTAAATGTGCTGACCTGCGAATAGTTATAAAATAAATTTCAATTAACAGTGGCAGTGGATGAAGGGATATGATAAAGTGTCAGCAGAAAGAGAAATAAAATTGTGTAAATAATAAATCTGTTTGTATTTGCAGGTGGTTTTAACGGGACAGCGGCAGGGGATATGATGCCGGTGTTTCAGTCAAAATCGGATTTTGAAATCATAAGAATAAGAAGGGCGTTCTCACGCCCGGGAAATGAGGGTTATATGAAAAAAGAAATCAAATGGTGCGCCATCGGTGATTCCTTCACTTACTTAAACGACCATCTGGATGAAACTGCATACCGGGTGAAGGAAGGGTATCTGACGCGGACATGCGGATATTTTGACAATTTGTCAGTTATAAACATTGGAATGAATGGTTCTTCCACGCCCGATTGGATCAGGATAGAGCTGCCGGAAGCGGATCTGTATACGGTTCTTCTTGGTACCAACGACTGGCACGGCGGCGTACCGTTGGGGAAACGAGAGGATTTCAGATTGAAAAAGGAAGGCACTATTCTTGGTAACCTGGGGCTTTTAATATCCCATATCCGGGAAAAATCACCGGAAGCAGAGTTGTTGGTAATGAATCCTGTGGAACGGGGTGATTTTGTCTATATTTTGGATCCTCTGAACAATGCCCATGGCAGCTATCTGCCGGATCAGGGACAGTGGCTGGCTGATATTGCTGAGGCCATTTATGAAACCTGCTGTGAGGAAGGGATACCTGCGCTGAATCTGCATGATCTTTCAGGTTTTACGCCGGAAAATGTGGTACGCTTTAAGCGGGTAAAAACGCCTGGCGGCTACCGGAATCTTCCTTATCCGGAATATACAAAATTTCCGGTCTGTTTTGATGAGGATGAATATCCCTATCCGCCGGAAGCCGCTGACTTTACATATGATGGGCTTCATCCTTCTGATAAGGGCAATGCAGTCATTGCCTCTTTGCTTGCGGCCAGGCTGAAAATGCTGATGGGAGACAGGCTGCAGGCAGTGGAAACTAATTATTGAGATATGGCGGGGAGAGCAGAGCTGCCGCAGAGGTGGTTTTACTGCGGGTATTTGTGGAATGGGGCAGTGGCTGCGGAGATAAATATATTTGTAATTAATGAAATTATAAACCGTTTAGAATGATGTATTTTTATAATTCAGTGTGTATAAATGGTGAAAAATTCTGCTAGTGTGTGGATAGCTGGGAATTTTTGCAGGTAAGATTGGGGAAAATGGGTAGTGAGGATCTGAAACTTAAGCGGCTAAGGTGCTTTATAGGGAAAATGAGAGTTAGTGCGAATATGAAGTGCACATGAAATCCCCGGGGGATTCGCACCTGGAAAAGACTATGTTTTGTTTGAATATGGATTTAAAATTGAATAAAAGTAAGCTGGGTTAGTTTTTTATGTGTGGAATGTATAGAGAAATGGTGATAGAATGATTAGTAGTTGTTTAGTTTTGCTGTCTCGGTCTTGCGACCGAGTGGATTGAAATATATTAAAAACAAATTACTATATTCGGGAATATGTCTCGGTCTTGCGACCGAGTGGATTGAAATGGTCGTATTGCCAAGCCTTTTCGCGAGCAGTTTAAGTCTCGGTCTTGCGACCGAGTGGATTGAAATAAGTTTCTGCTCGGTTTCAACTATTTCCCTTTGGTCTCGGTCTTGCGACCGAGTGGATTGAAATATTCCCGACATAGCATCACTCCTTTGCTGTAGCGTCTCGGTCTTGCGACCGAGTGGATTGAAATGACTATGAAATTATTGAAGAATGGACACTCATAACGTCTCGGTCTTGCGACCGAGTGGATTGAAATACTAACATGTCTGTATCCTCCTTATCCGATCTGGTCTCGGTCTTGCGACCGAGTGGATTGAAATGCAGATGGCCGCGTCGTGTTGTTTAAATTTCTGGTCTCGGTCTTGCGACCGAGTGGATTGAAATGCTGCAGGGATTCTGCTGGGAGCGTTATGCCTGGGTCTCGGTCTTGCGACCGAGTGGATTGAAATATGCACGATAAACTTATTATCCGGAAGAGGAAGTCTCGGTCTTGCGACCGAGTGGATTGAAATATTATTTCAAATATTTCACGTTGCTCAGAGGTGGTCTCGGTCTTGCGACCGAGTGGATTGAAATTAATACTACATATGATTGGCCTATCCGTATCCAGTCTCGGTCTTGCGACCGAGTGGATTGAAATATCTAAAGATTGATAATCAAAATATAATCTTAAAAGTCTCGGTCTTGCGACCGAGTGGATTGAAATGCTATCTGCAGACTTTCTGCCGGGAACATGCAGTCTCGGTCTTGCGACCGAGTGGATTGAAATTGAATTATCGGGTCCTACATCTGCAATCGTACCCTGTCTCGGTCTTGCGACCGAGTGGATTGAAATATGCGCTGGATAGCAAGCCGCAGGCAGCGGAGTAGTCTCGGTCTTGCGACCGAGTGGATTGAAATGCTAAAGATGGAAGTGGTATATAACAAGGTGTATGTCTCGGTCTTGCGACCGAGTGGATTGAAATACTTTTTCTTCCTTTTTCCATGTTCCCCCCGTCAAGTCTCGGTCTTGCGACCGAGTGGATTGAAATGTATAGGCCAGTACATGTTCCTCGGCATCTGACAGGTCTCGGTCTTGCGACCGAGTGGATTGAAATATCCACCTCTGAGATATAGCAGCCCCAGCGATCAGTCTCGGTCTTGCGACCGAGTGGATTGAAATATGGGTGAGCCGAAGCTTATTGACGACGGGAAAAGTCTCGGTCTTGCGACCGAGTGGATTGAAATATGTTTGCTGGACATATTATGGGACTGCCTCTAACGTCTCGGTCTTGCGACCGAGTGGATTGAAATATTGCGGAAAATGCAATACCAGAAAAGAAAAAGGTCTCGGTCTTGCGACCGAGTGGATTGAAATATTATATCTGCACGATTGGGATGTATGGCAGGAAGTCTCGGTCTTGCGACCGAGTGGATTGAAATTGAACTGGCGCTTTCACTGCTTTCCCTCATGTTGTCTCGGTCTTGCGACCGAGTGGATTGAAATAATCGCGTCAGTTCCGAAACTCTTACTGCAGTACTGTCTCGGTCTTGCGACCGAGTGGATTGAAATGGATATGGTACGAAAAAATACAGTTTTGAAAATGGTCTCGGTCTTGCGACCGAGTGGATTGAAATGAGTCTGCCCCTAAACAAATATATGATGTGCTGAGTCTCGGTCTTGCGACCGAGTGGATTGAAATTTCCACAGCAGCACGATGGCAACTATAAGGGCAAGTCTCGGTCTTGCGACCGAGTGGATTGAAATAGTTGCTGTACTCATTGTTTTACCTCCTTCTATGTCTCGGTCTTGCGACCGAGTGGATTGAAATAAAGATAAGATAGAGGTATCAGGCAGCCTGGATGTCTCGGTCTTGCGACCGAGTGGATTGAAATGGAACGGCGGGAGTACTTCGGAAGCTGCCCTGAGTCTCGGTCTTGCGACCGAGTGGATTGAAATAAGGATCTCAATAAAACTATGGCAGCGCTTATTGGTCTCGGTCTTGCGACCGAGTGGATTGAAATGAGTATATGGCTGAGGCAGAAGAGATTGCCGATGGTCTCGGTCTTGCGACCGAGTGGATTGAAATACAACTGTTGATGGCAGCGTATTCTTTATGCCTGAGTCTCGGTCTTGCGACCGAGTGGATTGAAATTGTTTACCCGCGGGCATCCCAACAGCCGGATAACGGGTCTCGGTCTTGCGACCGAGTGGATTGAAATGGTACAGGGAATATCTATCAACAGCCTGCTGCCGGGTCTCGGTCTTGCGACCGAGTGGATTGAAATACATAAGCTGTACTGGCTACCCAGGCTCCCTTTACGTCTCGGTCTTGCGACCGAGTGGATTGAAATACTTATAATACTTTGACAACTGGTGGTGTCGGTGTCTCGGTCTTGCGACCGAGTGGATTGAAATATAGGCTGCTGCATTATCGCAGCGGGATACATATGTCTCGGTCTTGCGACCGAGTGGATTGAAATAATTCAGCAGTAGGCGTTTTGCAGACCCTTGTTGGTCTCGGTCTTACGACCGAGCAGATAGAATAAGTATTAATATAATGTTGGATTTCCCCTGTTTTACTCGTTCTAATAAAGATACGCACATAGCAGTCCTCACAATTTATCCCTGCTTGTGTTATACTCCAACACACTTAAATGTTTATTTCTATAAAAAGATACAACATATACTAATTCTATTACGTTTGTAAAACAACTAAATAATAAACAAATCAATTAACAGGAACCCCAAAAATGAAAGCACCTGAAATTAAAAAAATTGTAGAAAACAGATTCCAGGAACTTGGAGCAAGCAAAATTCTTCTCTCTCCATCAGATTATTGCTGGGAATTCCAAGGTGAATTTTACAAGATGACGGCCTTATCTGATTTTTGGATAATAGAGTGGACCAACAATCCTTTTTACGCACTTAATCAATGTTTTGAAGATGTGGATCCCATGCAATACGATTTATTAGAGCAACAAATAATTGAATATATTAATAAACTGCTGCAGCATTAATCAAAAAACCGGACAATTCAAGTTTAGTTGAACAAGTGAAATAGAAACATAACAGTTCTGTTTCACACATACTGACACTGCAATTTCCACTCCCGAATCACTTTCTTACGGTCGGCGCAGTAAATGTGCAGACGTGCCTGAACTGTAATGAGCTTATTACACAAACAATAAAAAATACCAATCTACCCTACAAATTAATTCACAACATAAAGACTTTCCGCCAATAAAAAACTTCCCTCATAAAAAATCTCCTGTCTGCCGTTAAATATTTTCCCTTCCCCAGTTGACACATCCGCCGGCCAGTGCTAATATAAACAAAAATCACAGGCAGGTATCAGTTCGCCGGCAGATCATCCGTTTACCATAAATTCTGCCAGGCCAGCTCTCATACCGGAAAGGCGCAAGCCATGCTGAAAAGTCTGAACAGCAAACTTCACAGGGACGACGATAGGCGGCGTTTGTATCGGCTGATGTAGAAATCATCGCAGGTACAAGCGCTTTCCGTGTTGTACCTGTGTGGAATAAATAACTTTTGTTTTTTATCAATCAAAAGAGTCCACACTGGTAATGAAATTTACCTTTGAGGGCTTTTTTATTTTACTCAAAAACAGGCACCTTATAGCGGAAACAGGAAAAATACTCCCCCTGCCTGCAGGAATGAGAATATGTGATTTTAAAAGCGCCCTCAAATTCGCTGCTTTTTTACATTACCGGCTTCCGGCCGGTCCGGCTGCTGATAACCCGCAGAAAACCCCTGCTGGTTGATATCCCCTATGGAAAGGATGTGGTACAATGAGACATAAAGACGATGTCCAGATGGATTTCATATCTCCTTAAATCAGTACACGCGCGGCAGCCGTGAGGCTGACACGTCTGTTTGTCCCGCAGCCAGCGGGATTAAATAATAAACGTAACCCATGTTTTGCATACACCAATAAGGAGATAATATAATCATGATTCATTTGGAAAAAATACAGGCATCCCCCATGATAAACAACCCATCCCCGGAGCAGCTTGCAGCCAGCCTGAACAAGCAGGCGGTTCTGCATGGCAGTGTTCACAGAATCCGGAAAATGAGCGGATTTTCGTTTCTCATCCTGCGCACTGCGGACAGCCTCATCCAGTGTATCCTGGAACCTGAAAAGTGCCGCATAGAAGGCCTGCTTAAGGAAGAAGCCTGTATCCGGGCCGAAGCCACTGTGACGGAGGAGCCTCGTTCCCGCACCGGCTGGGAGCTTCATCTGACGGAAATAAAAGTCCTTTCTTCCCCGGAGGCGGAAATGCCGGTGGTCATTCATGGGAAAGAAATCGATGCATCTCTGGAAACCATACTGGACTATCGGCCGCTCACTCTGAGAAATGAAAAGCAGCGCGCAGTTTTTAAAATTCAGGAAGGGCTGTGCAGATGCTTTCGTAATTTTCTTGAACAGGAACGGTTTACCGAAATCCATACACCGAAAATCGTATATCAGGGGGCGGAGGGCGGCGCCAATATTTTTCATCTGGACTATTTCGGCAAGGACGCCTATCTGGCGCAAAGCCCGCAGTTCTATAAGCAGATGATGGTTGGCGTATATGAAAGAGTTTTTGAAATCGCCCCGGTATTCCGCGCGGAGAAGCATGATACCGCAAGACACCTGAACGAGTATACAAGCGTGGACTTTGAAATGGGCTATATTGACAGTTTTACAGATATCTGCCGGATGGAAGCGGCCATGCTTGGTAGCGCACTGCGGTTTCTCCGGGAAAAATACGCGCCGGAGCTTGCCCTGCTGAAGGTACGGCTGCCGGAGCAGCTGCTGGAAACAGGGGAAATCCCGTCCATTCGTTTTCATGAGGCCAAACAATGGGTTGCCAAAGCTTATAGCCGTCCGGCCAGTGAAAAGGATGATTTTGAACCGGAGGAAGAAAAACTGTTGTCCCGGCTCATAAAGAAGGAAACCGGCAGTGATTTTGTATTCGTTACCCATTACCCGACTGCCAAGCGTCCCTTTTATGCCTGTGAGGACGTTGGAAACCCGGCGGTAACACTGAGCTTTGACCTCCTGTTCCGGGGACTGGAGGTGACGACCGGCGGACAGCGCATCCATGAATATTCCGTCCAGCTGGAAAAAATGAAGCGTATGGGAATGGATCCGTCGCTCTTTGAAAGCTATCTTTGGATACACAGGGCCGGAATGCCTCCTCACGGCGGATTGGGCCTGGGCCTGGAACGATTTACGGCCCGCCTGCTGGAGCTGGACAATGTCCGCCAGGCATCCCTGTTCCCAAGGGATATCCACAGGGTCACTCCCTGATATAAATTCCGGCGGCCCGGGCGATGGCAGAAAGACGGAGAAAAACAGGAGAAAAAAATGGAAAGATTAAAAAATTATTTACAATTTATAAATGAAGCGGAGCAGCTTAAAAATGTACTCCGTACCGCCTGGACCAGCGAAGGAAAACAGGAGAGCACTGCAGAGCATTCCTGGAGGCTTGCCCTTCTGGCTATGGTCATCCTGGAGGAATATCCCCGGCTGGACAGCCTGAAAGTGATAAAAATGGCATTGCTTCATGATATCGGGGAAATCAGGGAAGGCGACATCTCCGCCGCGCTGCGTCCTGATCCCGGGGAAAAATATCTGGCGGAGGAAAGAGGAGCATCCGGGCTGTTTTCGCTCCTCCCTCCGCAGCTGGAAAAAGAATATATGGATCTGTGGAAGGAATATAATGAAGCAGTCAGCAAAGAGGCACGCCTGGTAAAAGCCCTGGATAAGGCGGAAACCATTATGCAGCACAACCAGGGCTGCAACCCGGCTGGTTTTGATTATGATTTTAATCTGGAGTACGGACAGGAATATTTTAGCGGAGATCCCCTGCTTGCGGAATTCAGACAGATTCTGGATACAGACACAGGGAAAAGGAAGGAGGATGAAAAAGAAGGAGGGTGAAAAAGAAGGCGAAATAAAAGCGCGGCAGAAAAAGAACGGGTAGAGTTTTTTCCCTGACTACGTTATAATAAACACAGCCTGGCCTGATATTAAGGGCCTGAAGAAGGAGATGACAAAGGATGAAAATTACCTGGTATGGAACAGCTTCCATTTTGCTGGAGTCGGAGGGAGAGCGGCTTCTGTTCGATCCCTTTGTGGAACTGGCCGGAGCAAGCAACCCGAACAGTCTGGAGGATTTTGTGCAGGAAACGGATATCTGCATCACGCATGGACATGTGGATCATCTTTTTTTCATACCGGAAATCCTGGAACAGGCCGATGCCACGGTTTTTGCCACCCGGGCTGTGATGAATACCCTGGAAGGATGGGTGGAAGACACAGGCTGCCTGGTGGAAGTGGAACCGGGATACAGCTGGCGTCAGGGGAATATGAGGATAACGGTTCTGAAGGGAAAGCATACGTCATTTTGTGCAAAAACGGTTTTCAGGAAGCTGTTAAACCCGAGGCTGCTCCGATATTTCCGCAATGCACTGTTTCTGGCCTGGGCGCATCCCAGATTCCCGGAAAAGGGCGAAACGGCCGCCTACCAGATAGAGGCGGAGGGGAAACGCATTTTACTTCTTGGAAGCATGGAGCTGGATCCGGACACAGTTTATCCGGAAAATGCGGATCTTCTCATACTTCCCTATCAGGGGAAGGAAAATATGGCGGAAGCAGCCATGGAAATTGTGGAACGCCTGAAGCCGGCACGTATTCTGCTGGACCATTTTGACGACGCGTTCCCGCCCGTATCCGAGGAGGTAGATACCCGGCCGTTTAAAAAGGCCATGGATGAAAGGCATCCGGAAATTAAAGTGGTGAAGCCCAAAGCCGGAAAGCCCGTAACGCTGTAGAGCTTGTAATACTGTAAAGCCCATAGCGCTGTAAAACCCACAAAAGAAGCAGTAAGACCGTCCGATAAAAGTATGTTTTCCGAAGGATGCGGGAAAGCTTTTATCAGACGGTTTTTTTATAAATAAATATGGCCGGAGAATGCAGGAAGATGCTTGACAACCAGGCAGATTATGGTATGATAAAATCAGTAATGATTATTATTTTAAAAAATAATAAAATGGGGGTAAGCACTATGTTGAAAGGTAAGGTTGCAGTAGTAACCGGGGGAACAAGAGGAATCGGTTATGCAATAGTGAAAAAGTTTCTGGAAAACGGGGCCTCCGTAGTCCTTTGGGGCTCAAGACAGGAAACCGTGGACAGGGCGCTTGAGAGGCTTCGCCAGGATAATCCGGACTGGCAGGTTACCGGCATGGCTCCGGATCTGGGAAGCTACGAAGAAGTAGCCCGGGCGCTGGATTCCGTTAAGAAAAAATACGGCAAAATCGATATTATGGTAAACAATGCAGGAATATCTGCGAGAGACAGCTTATATGATTATAACCCGGAGGATTTTGACAGGATTATGGATCTGAATGTCAATTCCGTATTCCGCTGCTCCAAGGCGGCGGCAGCAATTATGAGGGAGCATGGCGGTGGTGTGATATTAAATACCAGCTCCATGGTGAGCTTTTACGGACAGCCGGCCGGTTCAGGCTACCCGGCATCCAAATTTGCGCTGAACGGTCTGACCAAATCTCTGGCGAGAGAGCTTGGCAGGGATCATATCCGTGTCAATGCGGTAGCTCCCGGCGTTACCCGTACGGATATGATGGAAGCGGTTCCTCAGGAAGTGATAGAGCCGATAGTAAGGACGATTCCGCTGGGAAGGCTGGGAGAGGCGGAGGATATAGCCAACGCGTTCCTTTTCCTGGCAAGCGATATGGCCTCCTATATTACAGGAGCCATAATTCCGGTAGACGGCGCGGCAATGACCTGAGCCTGAAAAAGCCGGTATCGGTAACAACAGTACATGAGTGCCTCAGTGCACAGACGGGAGTGAAAAGATGAATACAATGATTTTCAGAGACATGTCCTACGGTGTTTATGTTACTACCTCAATGGATGGTAACCGTCCGGTAGGATGCATTACCAACAGCATAATGCAGATTACATCGGATCCGGCTACCATTGCGGTTAGCGTAAACCATGATAACTATACCAATTCCTGTATCGATAAGACCGGGAAATTCGCATTTTCCATACTTTCAGAAAAATCCGACCCCTCCATTATCGGAACCTTTGGTTTCCACAGCTGCCGGGATACGGATAAATTCAGTAACGTGGATTATGAAATGGCGGCCGGGCTTCCTGTAATCAAGGATTCCTGCGGCTATGTGGTTTGCCGTGTCATTGATACGATGGAAACCCAGACCCATACTGTTTTCCTGGGAGAAGTGGTGGAAGCGGAAAGCTATGGAAATGACAGCGCTGCCATGACTTACGCTTATTATCATAAGGTAATAAGGGGAAAAGCCCCGAAGAATGCGCCGACCTACCTTCCCGAGGCGGACGGTGCGGCGGAAGAAAGCTCCCAACCATCCGGTGATGCAAAGAAAACCGGAAAATGGATATGCCAGGTATGCGGTTATGTATACGAAGGAGAAGAGCTTCCCGCAGATTTTAAGTGCCCGATTTGCGGCCAGGGAGCGGATAAATTCAAGAAGGTGGAATGACCGGACAGAACCGGCTCACCTGACAGAGTAAGCAATATAACATGAAAAATAAGGATCAGCACCAGTCCGTACCACCTGGGAAACGGCTTGTGCCGGTCCTTTTGTTATGCCATAATACAGCCCGGTAAAAATTGCCGGAAGGTTGCTTTTCCCGCGAATGTATCATACAATTGATTACAGCACCGCAGCCAGGGTACTCTGCCCCTTTAAAAAGAAGCCGCAGCGCACCCGGGGCAAAACTGCGGCCCGCTTTCCCTGCTGCAGATAAAGCTTACAGAATAAAAGGAGCAAGCCATGCAAAAGAGAATCCAGTATCTGGATATCATCAAAGTAATTTCAATTTTCCTGGTGGTTTTCTGCCATTTCGTCCTGCTTTCGGAGACTGTGCCCGCCAATATCCTCATGGTAGCCTGCTGGTCTGGCGTCCCCATGTTTTTTATGGTAAACGGGGCGCTGCTTTTCACCAGGCCGCTGAAGCTGGAAAAACACATCCGGAAAACAATCCTGATTTATATTGTACTTGTTGCCTGGAGGCTTATCTATCTCTTTACCGTCGGACCGCTCTGCCAAATTTCTCCGCTGGGCTTTGGCAGGAACCAGATTCTTACCTATCTTTTCACCTTTGGCAGCCTGGACGGTATCGGAACGGGCCATCTGTGGTTTATTGAAGCCCTGCTGGCGGTTTATCTTGTATTCCCCCTGTTCCGCATCGCCTGGGATCATCAGGCAGGAAGAAAAATCATACTCTTTTTTGCCGCTTTCGGCATCCTGATGACCAACGGCCTGACCGGCCTGCAGATGCTTTTGGATGCACTCTGCGCTAAGGGCCTGATCGGCATATATTCCCTGGAAGGACTGGAAATACTCAATCCCTTCGGCATCTATGCGAATATGCTGGGCTTTTTCCTGTTCGGCGCCTGGCTCCACACAGCGGGCACCTTTAAAAACAGCCTTACCGCACAGCGTCTTCTCGGACTTCTTCTGTCCGCTGCAGGACTTTTGGGTATGTGGGGCGTAAAATGGTACACCAGCAAAAATCCGGCCTGGGACGGCATCCTTCTTGTCCAGGGCTACCGTCACCTTCCGGTGGTTCTTCTTGCCGCAGGCATTTTCCTCGCCTGCCGCGGCCTGAAAATAAGAAACCGGGCCATAAATGCCGCTGTTACCGCGGTGGCAAGCAGGACGCTCGGTATCTATTACCTGCACTGGATATTCGGCTGGATGCTGGTTCCCTATATGGCCCTGCTTTTTTCCGGCTTTAATATAGGAACCAACCTGCTGAAAACAGTTGTCCTGATAATACCCGCCTTTCTCCTCACCCTCCTTCTGGAAAAAATACCGGTTATAAAACACCTTGTAACGGGATGAGCCAGGACCGGTAAATCAGCAGAGCTTAATTACCATTCAGGCAAATCCGCGCCTTTACGCCGCAGCCGTAAGAAAGTGCTCCAGGAGTGCCCCCCAACCCGTCGCCGGAGGCGGTTTAGGATGGATTCCGGCAGGAACTGTAAAGGGAAAAAACAGTAACCCAAAACTAAACGTGACAAAAAAAGGCATTTTTGGCAATTTGATTCCCATCTGTGCTTATGCTATAATAACGATAGCGGCCGGAGAAAACCTTCCGGCAGAGTAATAAAAACTTAAGGGAACCATGTTAACATTTTGACAGCTCTTCCTAACAAATAAGAGTTGCGGTATATATTGGTTCCCGTATAAAATGAAAGGGTAAAGTGAAGCAGGCCTGCAGACTTTACAGAAACAATCCAACAACTTCACAGGATGGATGCAAGCTTCACAGACCCTTTTTTCAGCGTGTTAAAGCACGCAGAAGGGGAGCAGAATATGGATAAACCGGTATTGGTAATTCTGGCAGCAGGAATGGGAAGCCGCTACGGCGGACTGAAGCAGATTGACCCTGTAGACGATAAGGGTCACAAGATTATTGACTTTTCCATGTATGATGCTGTCAGGGCAGGATTTCAGAAGGTAGTTTTCATCATTAAGAAGGAAAACGAAAAAGATTTCCGGGAGTGCGTGGGTGACATAGTCAGCAAGCATATCGATGTGGAATATGTATTCCAGGAGCTGGACAAGGTTCCTGAAGGATTCCAGATTCCGGAGGGCAGAGTAAAGCCCTGGGGAACAGCACATGCGATTCTGTGCTGCAAGGGCGTGGTAAACGGCCCCTTCGCAGTAATCAATGCAGATGATTATTATGGAAGAAGCGCTTTCCAGACCTTGTACGATTTCCTGACAACCCATCAGGACGATGAGAAATACCGCTATGCGATGGTAGGCTATGAACTGGGCAATACCCTGACTGAGAATGGTTCCGTGGCAAGAGGCTGCTGTGTCACCGATGAAAACGGATTCCTGAAGACCATTGCAGAACGTACCAAGATTGTAAAGACGGCGGACGGGGCCGCTTATACGGAGGATGACGGAGCAACCTATGTACCGCTTCCGCTTGATACACCCGTATCCATGAATATGTGGGGCTTTTCCGCAAGCATCCTGGATGAACTGGAAAGTGCGGTAAACAGCTTCTTTGAGAATGAGGTTCCGAAGAACCCTCTGAAATCGGAATGCTTCCTTCCCATCGAGGTGGATAAGCTGCTGCAGCAGGGCAAGGCAACCGTAGAAGTGCTCTCCTCCAAGGATAAATGGTTCGGCGTAACCTATAAGGAAGATAAGCCTTTCGTTATGGAATCCATTGCCAAACTGAAAGCAGACGGCGTATATCCTGATGTTTTATGGTAAATTATTGTAACAGTTTTGTTTTCTGGACTGTTGCGAATCATTGGCTTTAGCCGTTCATACGGCGGATAGGAGGAAACCATGGCAATTTTAGTAACAGGCGGTGCCGGATATATCGGCAGCCATACAGTAGTGGAACTGCAGAACGCGGGCTATGACGTAGTCGTTCTGGATAACCTCAGCAATTCCAGCGAGAAATCTTTACAGCGTGTAGAGGCGATCACAGGAAAGCACGTTCCCTTTTATAAGGCGGACATTCTTGACAGGGATGCCCTGAACGAAATCTTTGAAAAAGAAACAATTGATTCCTGTATCCATTTCGCAGGGCTGAAGGCAGTGGGCGAATCTGTTGCCAAGCCGTGGGAGTACTATGAAAACAATATCGCAGGAACCCTGACTCTGGTAGACGTTATGCGTAAGCACAACGTGAAGAACATTATCTTCTCATCCTCCGCAACCGTTTATGGAGACCCTGCATTTATCCCGATTACCGAGGAATGCCCCAAGGGACAGTGCACCAACCCTTACGGCTGGACGAAATCCATGCTGGAGCAGATTCTTTCCGACATCCAGAAGGCCGATAATGAATGGAATGTAGTTCTCTTACGCTATTTCAATCCCATCGGTGCCCATAAGAGCGGAACCATCGGCGAGAACCCCAACGGTATCCCCAATAACCTGATGCCCTACATCACCCAGGTTGCCGTAGGCAAGCTGAAAGAGCTTAACGTATTCGGCGACGACTACGACACCCCCGACGGAACCGGCGTCAGAGACTATATCCACGTAGTAGACCTGGCCAGGGGACACGTAAAGGCCCTTAAGAAAATCGAAGATAAATCCGGCCTCAACATCTACAACCTGGGCACCGGCAAAGGTTACAGCGTCCTCGATATCGTAAAGAACTTCGAAGAAGCAACCGGCGTTAAAATCCCTTACGTAATCAGAGACCGCCGCCCCGGCGATATCGCCACCTGCTACTCTGACGCTTCCAAAGCAGAAAAAGAGCTCGGCTGGAAAGCGGAATACGGCATCAAAGAAATGTGTGCCGACTCCTGGAAATGGCAGTCCCAGAATCCCAACGGCTACGAAGACTGATAAAATACAAAAAGCTTTTTAATACAAAAGCATCACCTCAGAACGGTTTGCAGCATTCCCCAAACAACAGCTGCAAACCGTTCTTTTTGTACGCCTGACACCGCGCGCCTCCCCACCCCAAGCCCCTCCAAAAACCGCCCCGCTTCAAATTATCACCCCAATCTGTTCTATTCTATAACTGCTCAGTACCCTCACAACACAGTTTCTTTTTTCCAATTGTGAACCCCGGCATTCTGTAGTAAACTAAAACCAACCCCACACCACAATCCCCATTAGTAAAAAATCAAACCACAAAGAAACCAACCCCTTCACACCTCTTTGCTGCCTTTTCAACACAACGTTCCTACAAAAACCCCTCACAACCTACCGGTTCCGTCGTCTCTGCGGCGCTGTGTATGGCAGGTCCGGCAGGGGCAGGGGATGGAACCGGGTCGTCTAAAAACGCCGGTTCTTACGCCGCGTATTTTGCGGCGTTAGCACCGCTGCGTTTTTAACCGAGCGAGAGCGTGCCCGGCTCCATCCCCTGCCCCTGCCGGGACTGCCATACACAGCGCCGCAGAGACGACGGAACTCACACCCCCAGATTGTTAAGATTTTTGTAAGAATCCCCCCCACATGTTTGTAAGACATCCGGTTTACACTAAAACCAAGCTCAAAGGAGGAACTGTCCTGAAATGAATGAATGTATACTGGTAGTAGATGATGACCGGGAAATCGTAAAAGCCATAGCCATTCTGCTGGAAAAGGAAGGCTACGTGGTGCTGCGCGCCTACGACGGCCTGGAAGCGCTTGATATGCTGGCTTCAAATCAGGTGCAGCTGCTCATCATGGATGTGATGATGCCCCGGCTGGACGGCCTGTCAGCGGTAATGAAAATCCGGGAGAAAAGGAATCTTCCCATCATTGTGCTCAGCGCCAAAAGCGAGGATTCCGACAAGGTTCTGGGATTATCCATGGGAGCCGACGATTATGTGACCAAGCCCTATAATCCGCAGGAGCTGGCAGCCAGGGTAAAAAGCCATCTGCGCCGCTACACCCGGCTGGGCGATATCCACGCTTCAGAGCAGACGGAGGAACTGACCAACGGCCGTCTCTGCTTCCGGACAAATGAACGGGTTCTTTATGCGGACGGGGAACCGGTAAAGCTTACGGCTACGGAAACAAAAATCATGGAGCTGCTGATGCGGAATCTGGGCAGGGTATTTCCCGCGGAAGAAATCTACCGGCGTGTATGGGAGGAAGAAGCCTATGCCCCGGAAAATACGGTAATGGTACATATCAGGCGTATCCGTGAGAAGATAGAGCTGAATCCGAAGGAGCCAGAATATTTAAAGGTGGTATGGGGAATTGGATACAAAATGGAAAAGAAGTAAAAGATGGATAGGAGCAATGGCCTTTTTTCTGGGAATGACTCTGCTTTTGGTTGATATTTTCCGGCTGACGGCTGCAGCTGCCGGCGGAAAACTGGGTCAGGATATCCCGGATGCCCTGCAGGCGGATTATCAGAATACATCCGCCTTCCAATTTTATATGGAAGGCTATCTGCAGGATTTCCTCGCCATGGCCTCCGGAGGAAGCGTCAGTTTTTCCTGGACAGAGAAACAGCAGACAAGGGCGATATCCTACAGCAGGAACATGGGGACGGAGGTCTTTGGCTATGGAAATGTAGCGGTCTTCGGCGTACAGGGGAGCCTGGGAAGCAGTGACTCGTCTTCCATTACGCATATTACTGTAACCTCAGATGTTGCGCCCGGTGATTCTACATCAGTTGCTACAACCTCAGGAACTTCAGTTTCGGAAGCTGAGGACTCTGAAGCTGCAGTAGCCGTTGCTGAGGAAAGGGCGGATGAACGGCAGGCAGCGGAGTCAGCTGTGGAAGAGAGTACGAATGAACTGCAGCCGGAGGCGGGAGAAGCTGGTGAGCCACAGGAGGGACAGCCGGCGGATAACAAAGCGGCGGCGGACGAAGCCCATGAAATGCTGAAGGAATGCAAGAACCTTCTGTATACGATTGTGTATGATGATGAAATCCTCTACAGCAATGCAGACGGCATGGCGCTGGATGGGGAAAAAGGCGAACTGCCGGACGGATACAATTTCCTCCTTTATTTTGACGGAGAGAAGGTCACTATAAAGAAGAATGGAAAGGATTTGAACATTTACGGGGACGGCCAATACCGTAATGACGGCGGCTGGTTTGTGCCCGGCTATAAGAATTTCCCCGTGGATGAAAAATATGGCAAGGCCAGGATTACAATAGCCGCTATTGATGAACCGCAGCTTTATACGGTTGCCTTTTATGGAGATGGCTATGGCTATTATGACGGCGGAAACCGGCTGTACCAGATTGTACAGGATATGCAGGAAACAAGGGATGAGATGGGCAGCTTTTGTTTTACACTGGCTGCTGCAGCAATTTTCCTGCTTGTGAGCAGGATTTTCAGGAAGGAAAAAAGGCAGGCGGACAGAAAGCTGGCATTTTTTACGGGAAAGCTGTGGTACGAGGTAAAGATCCTGATTTTTCTGATTCCCGCAGGCTTTCTGGTGTATCAGTTCATTCCCATGATTAATAATGTATATTACGGCGGCCTGAATCCCGACATTTATTATGAATATGCCCTGAAACGCATTATTCCGCTGGAGCTGGTGGTATTCTGGATGCTCTGGCTGGCACTTAATGATGCCTGTTATAACAGGCATGTCTGGAACAACAGCCTCTGCGGACGTATCCGGCACAGCCTGGGGGTAAAACAGCTGCAGTACCCGTTCCAGCAGCGCATGCTCAGGCGTTACCGTAAAATAATGCTCTTGTCCGCATTTGTAATTATTATCCTGCTGGTTATCATAGTTGCGTGGGTACGCGGGGAATATTCCTATTGGGCGGCGCTGACTGCAGTGGCGGTCATTGGCATTGTGGGTGTGTCAGCCGCTGAAATCAGGTATCTGATGCAATTGAGCAGGGAAGCGCAGGATATGGGGGATCTGGTGGATCAGATCAGTGCGGTCAGGGAAGGCGATATGGAAGCGCCCCTGTACCTTCCGGAGGATTCCGATCTCCACGATGCGGTAACCAATCTGAATGAAATACAGGGAGGAATGAAGGAGGCCATCAAAGAACAGCTGCAGAGCGAGCGGATGAAGGTGGAGCTGATTGCCAACGTTTCCCATGATATAAAAACGCCGCTGACTTCCATCATCAGCTATGTGGAGCTGCTGAAGGAGGAAGAGGGGCTGCCGGACCATGTAAAGGATTATATTTCCATTCTGGAAAGTAAATCCCAGCGCCTGAAAACCATGGTGCAGGATGTATTTGAGGTAAGCAAGGCGGCATCCGGGGAGCTGCCCGTAAAGCTGGAAACCATTGATTTTGCGAAGCTGCTCAGACAGACGATGGCGGATATGGAGGAAGAGATACACAGCTCCTGTGTTACCGTCAGGGCGCAGATTCCGGAGGAAGAGGAGTTTATAAGGGCTGACGGCCAGCGGCTGTACCGGGTATTCCAGAACCTGATTCAGAATGCCCTGAAATATTCCCTGGACGGGTCACGGGTATACATTGCCCTGAAAAGAGAGGACGGCATGCTGACGGCCAGCGTCACCAATACATCAGCGGATGAGCTGGACGGAAGTATTGATTATACCGCGCGTTTTACCCGCGGCGACAGCAGCCGTACGGACGGCGGAAGCGGGCTGGGCCTGTCCATTGCCCGGAGCTTTACAGAGGCCTGCGACGGAACCTTCCGGATTGCTATTATTGCGGATCTGTTCACTGCATATGTAACATTTAAAGCAGTGAGCCCGGAAGAATAATAAATGGCTGACTGAAAGAAGGATTATAATTAAGAAGCTATTATAAAAAATGCTTCAGGGCTAAGCAGACGGCTTGGTCCTGAAGCATTTTTAGTTCTGTGAGCGCGGCCTTAAAATAAAGCTCTTCGCGTATATTCCATTTAAAACTATGCCACATATTTAAACATAAAGATGAAATGGCAGATGCTTCCGCCCATTACAAACAGATGGAAAATTTCATGAGATCCGAAATATTTATGTTTGTTGTTAAAAATAGGAAGCTTCAGCGCATAAATGATACCGCCTGCTGTATATATCAGCCCTCCTGCCAGAAGCCAGAGGAAGGCGGCCCGGGGAAGTGTATCCCACAGCTGGCCGAACACTGCCAGGCAAATCCAGCCCATGGCGATATAGACTACGGAGGAAAACCATTTGGGGCAGGTAATCCATACCGCTTTAATAGTCATTCCGAAGATGGCAACGCCCCAGACAACGGCCAGAAGCGTATATCCCAGCTTGCCGCCAAGGACTACCAGGCATATGGGGGTATAGGAGCCTGCTATCAGGACGAAAATCATCATATGATCAATCTTGCGGAATACCCGAAGAATCCGTCCTCCCACATTGATGGAATGGTAAGTGGCGCTGGCGCCGTACAGCAGAATCATACTTGCAATGAAAATGATCATTGCAATAAAAACAACTGGCTGATTGGATAACACAGCCTTTATCAACAGTGGAGTGGAAGCGATGATAGCCATCATCATTCCAATGAAATGGGTTATTGCACTCCCGGGTTCTCTGATTGTAACACTCATAATAATGCCTCCTGTTCTAGCAATCATGACAAAATACAACATGTAGTTTTGATAACTACGTCTTACATATTATGATACTACAACATATTATTTGGAGTGTCAATGAAAATATACAAATATATTTTCGTGTATATCTGAAGGCCGGTGCTGGCTGCCGGCATGCCCTGCTGAAAGACAAACAGGCTCCTCTTCGTAAGAAAGGCAGGCATCAGCGGTAATGCAATCCCTGGCTGCATACATTATATCGCAGGCTCAAAAAGCAATAAATAATGTTCGCTCACAAAAACAAAGCTCAGTCTTCTTCGATTACCTGAATTTCCAGAAAATCAAAATCGATCTGTTCAACAAAATTATCCGGGGTAAATCGGGCCTTGCTGTGTTTTTTGAAATCATGTATCGTAGCATCAAGCCACATGGGCTTGCCAAGGTCGAACTGATAGCAGATTTCGTCCAGAGCATTGAATACCTTATGCGTTCTTGTTTCCGATGAATCATCACAAATCACCGTATCGCGTAGCATTCTGTTATCCTTAAATATTTTTGCCCATAAACGGAACATAAGAATCACCTCATAATCTGTATTATTTTTGTGCGTCTGAGAATAATCATAGTTTAGCGGAAAGAAAAGGGAAAGGCAATAGAATACGGTTTTTATTAATTTTTTGTAAACTTTCCATGTTCACTGCAAATCTATGGTATAATAACATCGTAAAAAAGTTAAATTGAGGATGAAATTGATGAAGCAAGTGGAATATGTAGTAGATAATGAGAACCAGGTGGACAGCTGGCAGGAAGTCACCCTGGTTTATAGTGCGGCACTGAAGCAGATAAATACGAAGCTGGAAATCCTGAATGATGAATTCCAGCATGTGCATCGCTATAATCCGATAGAGCATATCAAGTCCCGTATGAAGACCTCGGAAAGCATAGTAAAGAAGCTGAAGAGGTACGGTTACGAATCCACAATAGAGAATATGGTAAAGTACATCAACGATATTGCAGGAATACGCGTGATCTGCTCTTTTACGTCTGATATTTACCGTATTGCTGACATGATAGGAAACCAGAATGATATCAAGGTGATTTCTGTCAAGGACTACATCAAGCATCCCAAGGCCAGCGGCTACAAGAGCTATCACATGCTGGTGACGGTGCCGGTATTCCTGTCGGACCGGATTGTGGAGGTAAAGGTGGAAATCCAGATCAGGACGGTCGCCATGGATTTCTGGGCCAGCCTGGAACATAAAATCAATTATAAATTTGAAGGGAATGCCCCCCAGCATATTAAGACGGAGCTTGTGGAATGCGCAAGGATGGTGTCGGATCTGGATGCGAGGATGCTGTCGCTGAATGAAGAGATACTTAGTCTTAGCGGGGAGAGGGATGATTAGCAGACAGAGTGTATGGCTTTCGGTTAAGAGGATGGAAAGCGGGAAGTGAGAGTGGGGATGTGCAGTCCGCCGGGGCAAGCCCTGATACGCTGCGCGTACCAGGGCTTGAGGCTGTCGCCTCATGGAATAAAAAGGATAAGGCTGCAGGGAAAAGCGAGCTTTCCCCTGCAGCCTTATCCTTTTTATTCCGCCCGGCTCATAGTGGGCAAAAGTGAGGAGTGCCCCGACACCATAGGCGCCGGGGCTATTATGAAAAAATTTATCTATGTTTGCTAAGTGAATGTTACTGTTTGTTTCCCTTGAACTTATGAACTAAGTATAGCAATGAATTATGAATAAATTATGAACAAGATGTAAATGTATAGTGAATTATAATAAAAATTAAAATGTACATCATTGAAAATAGTGCATAATACACAAAAAAGCCGGGCGGGCAGTGAGAAGGAGGGAGAATAAGCGGTTGTAAAATCAGGGGAATGATGCTAAAATGGGGAAAATAGCGGGATTATGTCTGCTTTTGCAGATACCGGCTTTGGGCGGAATGAAACTGCATGCCCCTGCGGCGGACAGGGTGGACCTGCGGCGTGAGGGCATGGGTTATATATAACAGAATACAGTCAGAGTTTCGGAACAGGGTGAAGGAACGGATGATTTGCGGCCGGAGAGCGCTGTCGCCGGACAGTTTACACGGGAGGATTTTTCAGATGGACAATTACAGAGATGATTCGGCTTACCGGATGGGCCAGGCGGGCTCCATGACGCCGGATGCGCAGGAGGCGAAGCGCCTCAGGAACCAGCTGGTGGAGTATGACGGATATCTTCAGGAAATGAGAAAATCCAATATGAAGAATGTGGAAACGCTGGATGTGATTCAGCGCTACACGGATAAAAGCACTGCCGGAATCCAGAAGCTGACGGAGGAAAGCGCGGCGGGAATGCAGAAGCTGGCGGAAGAAAGCCTTCATGGAGTCCAGAAGCTGGCGGAGGAATGTGCGGCAGGGCTGCGCAGATATTCTGCTGACGGGACCAACAGCCTGAAGCAGCTGGCGGAACATGGAACCAGCAGCCTGCGTCAGTTATCCGAGAGCGGGACGGATAGCCTGAAGCAGATGGCTGAGGACGGTACCTCCGGCATAGCGAGGGTATCGTCGGCGGGAGAAGAAGGCCTTGGCAGACTTACAACAGACGGAGTGGAGAAGCTGTCCCATCTTGCGGAGGTAAGCCTGCAGCAGCTGGAAGGGATTACGGAGGAGAGCCTGGACAGAATTCGTGAGCTGACACAGGAGAGCCTTTCCAAAATCCAGGAAGTGAATAACAGAAATATTGAAACGGCCGAACGAGTGGAGGAAATCCGTGAGCTGGTGGCCGGACAGACAGAGAGCCTGCGGGAAATGCAGAAGCAGGCCGATGATTTTAACCATAAGGAAAATGTAAAGGTATACCGGAATGTCCAGGCAGTGGTTGTGGAGGAAGTGAAGAAGCAGACGGAAGAGCTGAAGGAGTCCAACAAGGGACTGAAGCCGTTGCTTATCGTTACGCTGGCGGCAACCCTGGCTAATGTGGCGCTGTTTATTTTACAGATTTTGGGAATACTTGGAATGTAAGAGAGAAAAATTTGGCCGTTTATGGCATAATCAGGGAAGCATCAGGAAGGAGCCTCAGGATACATGGGAAAACAGGAATGGAAGCCGGGAAACATGCTTTATCCCCTGCCGGCAGTTATGGTCAGCTGTGCGGACAAAAAAGGAAACAGCAACATACTTACCGTCGCATGGGCAGGCACCGTATGTACCAATCCGCCCATGGTTTCCATATCGGTGCGTCCTGAGAGGTATTCTTATGCTTTTATAATGGAAACAGGCGAATTTGTAATCAACCTGACCACGGAGAAGCTGGCCTGGGCCGCAGATTTCTGCGGGGTCAGAAGCGGCAGGGATACGGATAAATGGAAAGAGGCCCGTCTGACTCCGGTACCGGGGCATGTAGTAAAGGCCCCTTTGATTCAGGAAAGCCCGGTGAGCCTGGAATGCCGTGTCAGGCAGACGCTTCCGCTGGGAAGCCATACCATGTTTGTGGCGGAGGTGGTTTCCGTAAGCGTGGATGAAGCGTATATGGATAAGAATAACCGGTTCCATCTGGATAAGTCGTCTCCCATCTGCTATTCCCACGGCCGTTATTACGCGCTTGGAAAAGAAGTGGGAAAGTTCGGCTACAGTGTTGCAAAGAAGAAAAACAAGTAACCGTCCGGCAGCTGTGAAGGAACGGATCAATTACGAAAAAATAAGGATATAAGGTTTCGGGAAGAAAAGCGGAATTCATGGAAAGTATTACGAAATATTACAGAAGAGTACAGGCGACATTTATTTTAACGGCGTTCTGCGTGATAGCAGCCGCTGTTCTTTTTGCACCCTCCTTCGGAAGGTTTGTACACACAGGGGACAATGTGGCGGACATTCTGCTTAACGGCGTTATTGTGGGTTGTACGGATGAGCCGGAAAAGGCGGAGGATATACTGCAGAGCGCAAGGGAAGAGCTTGTGAGGGATAACCAGGATCTTGTATTCATGACGGCGGATTTGGAGCTGCAGGGGAAAAGTATGGTTTTCGGCGCGGTGGACAGTGACAGGACCATCCGTCAGAATATGAAGGACGTACTGAAGGACAGCATCTGCAAAACGCTGCAGCATGCATATACGGTAAAAATAAACGAATATACGGTCAACCTGAAAACAAGCGGGGAGGTTCTGTCCCTGCTTTCCGCCTGTCTCAGTGAATACGATCCGGACGGTGAATATGTGGTGGATCTGGTGGTGGATCCGGTACGTGAGCTGAATGTGCTGACCACTTCTATCTGCCCGGCCGATAAGCGTAAGAATCCGGATGAGGTGGGGCTGAGCGCCGGGGTAGGACTGCTTTTTGATGAAGTATTCGAACAGGCCGTGCCCACAATGGCAGGAGATTTTGACAGTCTGGATTATGGGCTGGTGGATCTGGCGTATGCGGACACGGTGGAAGTGGTGGAAGCCTACCTGATGGAGGATGAAATCACCAGCCTGTCGGATGCTATAGACCAGGTGACCAAGGAACAGGAAAAAGAGCAGATATATGAAGTGCAGTCCGGGGATACCCTTTCCCAGATCGCGCTGAATAACGGCCTGACTGTGGACGGGCTGGTTGCTATTAATCCGGGGCTGGAAAGCGCGGATTCTACCATAAGGGTTGGTGATGAACTGATTATAACAGTGCCCGAGCCTGAGCTTTCCGTCATTCATCAGGAGCTGGTTTATGCGGAAGAAAGCTATGATGCGCCGGTGCAGTATGTGGACGTGGATGACTGGTATACCACAAAGCAGGAGGTGGTGCAGGAGCCTTCCGCCGGACACCGTAAGGCAGCGAGCATCGTAACCTATAGAAACAGCGAGGAGATTGGCGAAGAAATCATTCTTGAAGAGGTGGATTACGAAGCGGTTCCCAAGATTGTAAAAAGAGGGACCAAGGTTCCGCCTACTTATATTAAGCCCATTTCGGGAGGACGGCTGTCATCAGGCTTTGGGGGCCGGAACGCACCGACCAGGGGTGCCTCCACCAACCATAAGGGAATTGACTGGGCAACGCCTGTGGGAACCGCCGTCATGGCCTCCTCCGGCGGAACCGTAACAAGGGCCGGCTGGGGAAGTGGCTACGGTTATGTTGTGTATATCCAGCATGCGGACGGAAGAGAAACCAGATACGGCCATCTGAGCAAGGTGCTGGTTTCCCCGGGACAGAAGGTCAGCCAGGGCCAGAAAATCGCTCTCAGCGGAAATACCGGACGGAGCACGGGACCTCACGTACATTTTGAAATGCGTATTAACGGACAGGCGGTGAACCCGCTTAAATATCTGAATTAAAATAAATATTAAATGGGTAATTCCATCATTTTACGGGTAAAATTATGATGCATAGTTACAAATTTTATACTTCCCGTGGAAAATGTAGGTGGAATTACCCATTTACAAAGTAAAAAAATGTGTTATAATCGCATATGGATTATTAAGTGGCAAAATTTTTGTATATATGGTATAATAATCGAAAATTTGTATGTCAGATTTTACTAATGATGAGTTTGCATAAAGAGAGGCTGACAGTCAATAATAATTTTTGAAAAGTGACAGTCCGGTCAGGCTATTATAAAAAGTTGGTAATCAGTGGAAATCGTGTGAAGGGATCCGTATGCCGGTGGGCGCGCTGCTGCTGCGCTAAGCCCGCATACATAAAGAGGTTGATATGGAACAATATATGGTTGAAGGCGGGAATCCGCTTGTTGGTGAAGTGGAGATAGGCGGTGCCAAGAACGCAGCGCTTGCCATACTGGCAGCTTCGGTAATGACAGATGAAACGGTTCTGATTGAAAATATGCCCGATGTCAGGGATACGAATATACTGCTCCAGGCGATGCAGAGCATTGGTGTAATTGTGGAGCGTGTGGACAGGCATTCCGTGAAAATCAATGCCTCCCTTATCCATGAACTTGTAATTGAAGATGACTATATTAAGAAAATCCGTGCGTCCTACTATCTGCTGGGCGCTCTTTTAGGCAAATACAATAAAGCAGAGGTCGCTCTTCCTGGCGGCTGCAACATCGGAAGCCGCCCCATTGATCAGCATATCAAGGGCTTCAAGGCTCTTGGTGCGGATGTGCGCATTGAACACGGCCTGATCATTACGGAGGCCGAGAAGCTGAAGGGCAGCCATCTCTATATGGACGTAGTCAGCGTGGGCGCAACCATCAATGTTATGATGGCCGCAGCCATGGCGGATGGAATGACCATTATTGAAAATGCGGCAAAGGAGCCTCATGTGGTGGATCTTGCCAATTTCCTTAACAGCATGGGCGCCAATATCAAGGGCGCAGGTACGGATGTGATCCGTATCAGGGGCGTGGAACGCCTTCATAAGACGGAATACACCATCATACCAGATCAAATCGAAGCGGGGACCTTTATGTTTGCCGCCGCCGCCACCCGCGGTGATGTTACGGTAAAAAATGTAATTCCCAAGCATCTGGAATCCATCAGCGCCAAACTGATGGAGATTGGCTGTGAGGTGGAAGAGTCCGATGACGCAGTCAGGGTTGTAGCATCCAGGCCGCTGAACCATACCCATGTGAAAACCCTTCCTTATCCCGGATTCCCCACGGATATGCAGCCCCAAATCACTGTTGCGCTGGGACTTTCCCAGGGGACAAGCATCGTAACGGAAAGTATTTTCGAAAACCGTTTTAAATATGTGGATGAGCTTACCAGAATGGGCGCCAACATTAAAGTAGAAGGGAATACGGCGATAATTGACGGCGTGGGTCGCTACACCGGCGCAAGCATTACGGCTCCGGATCTCCGGGCAGGCGCGGCGCTTGTGATCGCGGCACTTGCAGCGGAAGGGATCTCCACCGTGGATGATATCCGCTATATCGAAAGAGGCTATGAGAATTTCCCCGAAAAGCTCAGGGGTCTCGGCGCAATGATAGAAAAAGTCGATAACGAAAGAGACGTAAAAAAATTTCGTTTTAAGGTAGTCTGATCTGAGCTCCTGAAACAGCGGAAATATTAAAACAGCGGCATCCCAGGCTGTTTATTTTCCTGTATCCGGATGCCGGTGGGAATATAATACTCCTGTTTTTTCAGTTTTTTGGACATTTCCCGGGAAATGTCCCGTTGACAGAACGCAGCATATGGTGTATTGTAAGGAACGTAGTCACAGATAAGAAAATTCAATATTGTATCATCTCTTATTCAGAGTGGTGGAGGTACATAGGACCTGCGAAGCCACGGCAACCCCGTCAGAGGAAGGTGCCAACCTGAGCGAGCATTTCGAACAATAAGAGGATTTGATTATCATTAACATCGGGTCCGCTTATAGCGGACTTTTTTTATTGCAGGACAAAATGTCCAAAAGGAGGAAACATGGAGAAACATTTATTTACTTCTGAATCCGTAACCGAAGGCCATCCCGATAAAATGTGCGATGCCATCTCCGACGCGGTTCTTGACGCGCTGATGGAGCAGGATCCCATGAGCCGTGTAGCCTGTGAAACCTGCACCACCACCGGCCTTGTTATGGTAATGGGAGAAATCACCACAAAAGCATACGTGGATATCCAGAAAATCGTGCGCGATACCGTGCGTGAAATCGGCTATACCAAATCCGAATATGGCTTTGACGCCAACACCTGCGGCGTTATGGTAGTTCTTGACGAACAGTCCCCCGACATAGCCATGGGCGTTGACAAAGCGCTGGAAGCCAAGGAACATAAAATGACGGATGCCCAGATCGAAGCCATCGGCGCCGGAGACCAGGGCATGATGTTCGGTTTTGCCACCAATGAAACCGAAGAATACATGCCTTACCCCATCAGCCTTGCCCATAAGCTGGTAAAACAGCTGACTAAGGTGCGCAAGGACGGAACCCTTCCTTACTTAAGGCCTGACGGAAAGAGCCAGGTAACCGTGGAATACGATGAAAATGAAAAGCCCATCCGCCTGGAAGCCGTTGTCCTTTCCACGCAGCATGATGCCGACGTAACCCAGGAACAGATCCATGAAGACATCAAAAAATATGTTTTCGATCCCATTCTGCCCGCAGAGCTGATTGACGATGAAACCAAATTCTACATCAATCCCACCGGACGCTTCGTGATCGGCGGACCCAATGGCGACAGCGGACTCACCGGACGTAAAATCATTGTGGATACCTACGGCGGATATGCCCGTCACGGCGGCGGCGCTTTCTCCGGAAAGGACTGCACCAAGGTAGACCGCTCCGCAGCCTATGCAGCCCGCTATGTGGCAAAGAACATCGTTGCCGCAGGACTGGCCGATAAATGTGAAATCCAGCTCTCCTACGCCATCGGCGTGGCTCAGCCCACCTCCATCATGGTTGATACCTATGGAACCGGAAAGCTCTCCGATGAGAAGCTGGTGGAAATTATCCGTGAAAACTTCGACTTAAGACCGGCCGGAATCATCAAAATGCTGGATCTGCGCCGCCCGATTTACAAACAGACCGCAGCTTACGGCCACTTCGGCCGCCACGACCTCGACCTCCCCTGGGAGAAACTGGACAAAGCGGAAGTCCTGAAGAAATACCTCTAAAATCACAGCCCGCGGCTGTCCGCTGCCTTTGCATCAAATATGCAGGCTCCGGACAGCCGCGTATTTTTTACCATATTTTTAACTCTTTAGCCGTTTGGCACAACAAATCCACTGACCGGCCAAACAGTTAACTTTGATTTTACATAAATTTTGCACTTTCTGGATAGATATAAAGAATAGCATCTGTTACGCTTTATCCAGGAAGGAGGAATTTATATGGAAAACAATACAATCACCCCTCAATTCTCACTGAAGACACTTCTATACAAATTACCCCCAAAATTATTTCTGATTACCAATACCATTCTGTGGTTTGCCGCAGGCCTAATCATAACCCCGCTGCTGCAAAACCTGATCCCTGTCACCCCTGCCGCTGCAGCCGCATTCCTCGCCCTCACCGCAGGATATGCCGGAGCGGTTGGTATTTTAATAAGAAGAAACTGATCGGGAATGGAAGGGCGCTTCAGGCCCATTCCCATCCTCCCTATTCCCGGCGGGGCGTCGTCCGGCTGGCTGTTTTGAGGGGGATGTTTCCTGCTCCAGCCTCAAAAACGGGGTGTTTCTAACTGTCCCGGAATACCAGAATCCTGCCAACGCGGCTGAACTTCTCACACCGGCGGCTCTGCCGCCGGCGTTCGGCGGACAAGCCGCTAAGGACGGCATAATTCTGGTATCCCGCAACAGTAAGAAACATCCACCGTTTTTTCCAATGGAGCAGGAAACACCCCCACAGCATCCCCCCTCAAAACAGCCAGCCGAACGACGCCCCACCGGGGACAGGGAGGATGGGACTGGGCCTGAGGCTCTTTACCCGGCAGATTTTTTTATAAACGGACCATAAAAAAGTGTTCTAATTTACTGCCCGGGAAACAATATACCAAAGTGAGTAAACCTCCACTGCCCAACATCAATCTTTCCCTTCTCTTTTTCTTTTCTTTTATCCCTTATCTTTCTACCTTCCTTTTTACAATAATGTAGAGGCAGCCTTGAGAGCGGCGGGGGATGGGGGCGGAAGGGGCGGGGGG
>ERZ506993.54-NODE-54-length-119762-cov-19.6028_pt1 | contig 119762 bp, 99 predicted proteins | sample MGYA00513167_ERZ506993 | MGnify/ENA metagenome assembly ERZ506993 | reverse complement strand
TATTCTATATTTATATGCCTTTAACATCCACTGTCACCTTCTTTCTCAACCTTGATTTTCTGATTTTTGGCTACCTTAACCCACCGTCTAAAGCCAGTGGGATTGCAGCAGCCTTATTTCAAATAGCTGCTGACAATATGATTTCCTTTCCTCTGCTTTCATAAACTCTGCCTCTATTTCAGCACTATCCTTTATTATCTGTACATTAGCATGAATCTACAATTCCTCTCTGCCTGTATAAAATCTCTCTGGGTTACAAGCATTGAAAATTCATAGAATGCGAAATGCATAAGTTCTTGATAGGGCGTATATGCCAATGAAAATATAGAATTATAATGCTTAACCCGATTGTATCACATAGTATATAAATTGTCGAGTAAAAAATATATTTGCTTGCAGATTCCGCCATACAAGTTATAATAAATACGAGAGAATTTATCTTTGGGGGTTATTATGATTAAAGCTTTGTTCAAACACATTTACAAATACTATAAAGATACTTTTATCCTGGCTATTGCCGGAGTAGTCATCGGTGTTCTCGTCGGGATCATCGATGCCGGATTCGGGTTGGGACTTAATGCCTGTACCGCTATCCGGACGAAATACTTCTGGTATCTGATCTGGTTCCTGCCTCTTGGCGGGGTGTTCGTCTGGTTCATCTATCATCAGTTCGGTAAATCCGTTGCGAACGGCATGAAGATGGTATTCCATGTAGGACTTGGTAAGAACAGTAAGCTTCCGATCCGCATGGTACCGCTTGCCGTCATCGGAACCTGGACAACACACCTGTTTGGAGGAAGTGCCGGACGAGAAGGTGTTGCTGTTCAGATTGGTGCGGCTGTTTCCAACAACGTTGGGCGTCTGGTCGATAAGACTATTGATATCGAAAACAGCCGGAAGATGTTCCTGATCACTGGTATGGCTGCCGGATTTTCCGGACTTTTCTGTACTCCGCTTGCTGCAATCTTTTTTGCACTGGAGGTATTGGTTGCCGGAAAGCTGGAATATCATGCTTTGATCCCAGCAACAGTAGCTTCCATCAGTGCAGCATTTACATCACGGGCACTCGGACTTCGGAAATTTCATATTAATATACTGGAAACCCTGAACTATCATCCTTCTACGTACAACGCCGTTTTTCTTTTAAAACTGGCAGCTATGGGACTGTGCTTCGGTATCGTTGGTTCTTTATTTGCACTGATTCTCCGATATCTGCGTTTGAAATTCGCCTTCCGTTTTTCTTCGCCTGTAAAAAAGGTTCTGATCATGGGGGCTGTTATCGCAGTTCTTATGATGATCTTTCATCAGGGAAGATACTCCGGAACAGGCTCTAACCTGGTTGCTCTGTGCTTTGACGGTATTACAGACGATATATATGCTTATGACTGGATTCTTAAGATGGCTCTTACGATTCTGACACTTTCCTCCGGATTCATCGGCGGTGAAGTTGCACCTCTGTTTTCCATCGGTTCCTGCTTAGGATACGTACTTGGACCGGTATTCGGATTTGATCCGATGTTCGGTGCAGCTCTTGGATTCGCTTCCGTCTTCTGCAGTGGATCAAATACTTTGCTTGCAGCTATCCTGGTCGGCGTGGAAAGTTTCGGATATAATATGCTCCCATTCTTTTCGGTTGTATGTTTTGTATCGTTTATCTTTAACTTTAATAATTCGATCTTTACAGCACAGAGAGTTGCATTTACGCATCCTGTACGGCGTCAACGGTTGAAACAGCGGATTGCACCAAAGGGAAATTAACGTATTAGCATATACATAGTAGTTCCTGCAAGTAGCAATGTATCTTACATACTTTGTATCTACAGGACTTACCACTGGCAGCTCTTTACGAATGCATGGCAATAAAAAATAAGTGTACATTCTTCCACCGAAGAATTGTACACTTATTTTTATTCTCTTATTTCAATCTTAAATTCCTATAACACAATTTCCAAGTCTTCCAGAACCTGCCTCAGACTCCTATGCCATGATTGGTTTCAGTGCCTCAGCAAGTTTGTCCTTCTCAGCCTGTGCCTCAGCAAGATCTTTACCAAGTGTTGTGTAGTAAATCTTAATCTTAGGCTCTGTTCCTGAAGGACGTACGATAACTGTCTCATTGTTCTCAAGCTTGTAAACTAATACATTTGCTGCAGGAAGTCCTGTTTCTTCTGTCTTAGTATAATCTGTTACTTCTGTTACCTTGTATCCAGCAATCTCTGCCGGTGCATTCTCACGCAGGTTCTGCATGATTCCAGACATCTTGTCCATTCCACTGAGTCCAGGGAATTCAAAGCTGTCGATCTTGTTGAGGTAACGTCCGTACTCTGCATAGATCTCTTCCAGTCTCTGTTTCAGAGAGCTGCCGATACTTCTGTAGTAAGCTGCCATCTCACAGATCAGCATAGATGCGATAACGGCATCTTTGTCACGTACATATGGTCCTGCAAGGTATCCGTAGCTTTCCTCAAATCCAAAGATGAATCTGTCTACTTCGCCTGCTGCCTCTAACTGTGCGATCTGGTCTCCGATCCATTTGAATCCTGTCAGTACGTTTCTTAATTCTACTCCGTAATGAGCTGCTACTGCATCAGCAAGTGGTGTAGATACGAGAGATTTTACTGCTACTGCTTTTTCAGGCATTGTACCTTTCTCGATACGTCCTGCACATATGTAATCCAGAAGAAGTACTCCGACTTCGTTACCGCTTACTAATTCATAAGATCCATCCGGGCACTTCATAGCGATACCTACACGGTCTGCATCTGGGTCAGTTGCAAGCATAAGGTCTGCATCTGACTCTTTTGCAAGGTTCAGTCCAAGCTCCAGTGCCTCAAAGATCTCTGGGTTTGGATAGCTGCATGTTGTAAAGTATCCATTTGGATATTCCTGCTCCGGAACGATTGTGATATCTGTGATTCCGATATCTTTTAATACCTGTGTTACAGGAACAAGACCCGAACCATTCAACGGACTGTATACCAGTTTTAATCCGGCTGTCTTACACAGTCCCGGACGAACCTGACGGGATTCGATCGCATCATAAAGTGCTCTCTTACAGTCATCTCCTACAAATCTGATCAATCCTTCTTCTACACCTTCTGCAAATGACATATATTTTGCTCCGGTCAGAACGTCTGTCTTCTGAATCTCTTCGTATACGATTGCAGCCGCATCGTCTGTCATCTGACATCCGTCCGGTCCGTATGCTTTATATCCGTTGTATTTTGCCGGGTTATGAGAAGCTGTTACCATAACACCTGCATTACAGTTATAATAACGTGTTGCAAATGAAAGTGCCGGTACAGGCATCAGTGCATCGTAGATTCTTACTTTGATCCCATTTGCTGCAAGTACACCTGCTGCTGTCTTGGCAAATACATCACTCTTTAAACGGCTGTCATAACTGATTGCTACAGTCTGTGTTCCGCCCTGTGTCTTTACCCAGTTAGCCAGTCCCTGTGTTGCCTGACGTACTACATAAATATTCATACGGTTCGTTCCTGCGCCAAGCACACCGCGAAGTCCGGCTGTTCCGAATTTCAGTGCTACTGCAAAACGTTCCTTAATTTCATCATCGTTTCCCTCAATTTTTGACAATTCCGGCTTCAGATCTGCATCTTCAAGATCTGCCGCAAGCCAGCGTTTGTATTCTTCCTGATACATTTTTTATCACTCCTACTTATTTCTTTTCCGGGTTTTTTGTATATTTTCACAACAAACCTATTAATAATATACCATTTTTTATACTTTCAGGCAATAAATGTACTGTAAATTATGTGAAAACTTTTCGTCATTTTTCTCAAAAATCAGAAAAAGACGGAGGGCACATTTTCTGTGCTGTTTCCGTCTTTTTTCTGAAATTCCAAATTCTTTCTATTGATATGTTTTATTTATCTACCGACATCATATTTTCTACAATTGAACTTCCGACCTCATATACCATATTGGAATCTTTAAGCTGTACATAACGGTTATCACCATTTACATTTCCAACATAGACAGTACACGTCTTCTTATCCCCTGAAGTACTATCCTTATAAGTTGTCGTTACCGTAATCCGGTTTGCTTCATCCAGACCATATTTTGCAAGATCTTTTACATTATAATCTGCACACTGGGTAAGTGAGATGGTTCCCCATCCGCCTGCCAGTTCGGCCCGCTCTTTCTTTTTCTTATAAGTCGTAGTCTTACCGTTTTGTGTTACCTCTACCTTCTTAAGGTTTCCACTGCTGATCGATGGCAGTGTGTCGTTCTCCGTCAGAGATGACAGGTCGAATACAAGATCCGATACTAGTGTACCTGAGATGGTATACACCGCATCCGAATCCTCGATCATTGCATAATAATTGTCTCCGGCCGCATTACCAATCTGAATCGTTCCTTTGATTCCGTCCTTTGCTGTGTAGGTAACAGTGTAATCCGGACTGTCCAGTCCATAATCTGCTTTCTCATCCGGATCACTCAGCTTGCGGACCGCTGTCAGTCCAGTAATCTCTTTTGCCGTGCTCTTGATCGTACTCTGATTCAGACGTACCCCGTCATCCTCATCGTATACCCATTCGCCATCATCTTTGGTAAAACTCATCTTGCTTCCGTCGCTTTCATAGGCAAATGACTTCAGACTCTTTACATCTACCAGGCTGACTTTTTCTTTGTCCTCTTTTGCCTTCTTCTGCTTCTCACTGTGACTGTTCCAGGCTTTTAATCCTCCGTACAGCGCAAACAAGACCGCAAGCACAATCACCATGATGAGCATTGTCTTTTTCTGTTTCATCAAATTTCCCCTTTTCTGTCCATAAATCTTCTTAATTTACACTTTTCTTCTATTCCACCAGCACATGAATCCATAGATTAGGATTACAAGCGGAATTCCGAAAATTGTCAGGATGCTGATGATTCCCGCATGCTGCATCGTATTGTTGCTTACCTCCAGGCTCTTCGCCTTAATTGCTATATTTTTTGTCTTGTCAAAGTTAGCTGTCACCGCATTCATGAACAGATCCAGGTTCTCCAGTGTTGTATACGTATCTGTAATCTGCGAATCGATCATGCTTTCAGAAGAAATCACTGTCAGACGGCTGGTCTTTGTCACATCAGACGAGCTGTCTTTGGAAGAACTGCTGTCGGACGAATCGTCGGATGTGATCTGCTCGGTTGCGACTGCTCCCAGTGTATAGGTTCCTTCTTCCTGCTTATCCTCTGTCACTGCATAGGAATTATCTGATGTCTGCATAAACGCCGTTGTTGTGATCGTATCTCTTGCCGGATCTGTTGTAGTCAGACCATGTGCATTGATCATCAGAACCATCTCGGATTCCAGATTATTGGCCAGATCGTCTGTTGCTGTGATCTCCGGGAAGATATAATAATAGTTGCCCTGGTAGCTTCTCTGCATATCTGCGATGTAACCGTCCGCTTCCTGCATACCATATTCTTTCAGCACTTCATCCATATTCGGTGTCTCATCCTCAGGATCTCCAAGAATGATAAATACCTTTCCGCCCTTTTTCAGGTAATTCAGAAGTAATGTTTTCTCATCATCGGAAATGTCTTTTGATGGAGCATCCATGAATAACAGATCACAATCATCAGGAATTTCACCTGTCATCATCAGATTCACTTCATCTGTCGTCAGATTATTCTTAGTGAACAGTTTTGTCACAGAATCTGAAAATGCTGCTTCTCCGTGTCCTGTTGTATAATACATCTTCTCTGTCTGTTCACTTGTAACCGAATTGATCGCACTTGTAAACTGGCCTTCTCCGTCGAATTCAGATGCTGAACTGCTTCCTGTCGTATAGTAGGAATAAGAATCCGAAACTAAAATATCATCAAAAGAAACAGATTTCGTTTTTCCGGTATCTTTGCAGGAGATTACGATCGTATCTTTCTCTACTCCTGCTTTCGTAAGTGCTGCCGGATGCAGGACCGGATCGATCCATGTTACACTGATCTTATCAGACAATGCCGTATATTTCTTGATAAATGATTTGATCCTTGTATCTGTCGACTCTTTTTCTGCATAGATTTTAAATGTTACTTTTTTATCCAGTTTGTTCAATACCTTTTTACTGGTCTTTGATACTCCGTAAATGTTGTTATCACTAATATCTATGCTCTTAACATTCTCCGGAAGCTGACCTGCGATCAGATTGACAACGATCACCATGCAGATCACAAGTGCGATCATTCCCACACTGTAACTTCCGTTTTTCGATGATGCACTCCGGAATGACTTCTTGATTTTTTCTAACATTATGCTCCTCCTAACTCCAACGTCTCTTCTGAATCATCTGCATCGTCAAAAAGAAAAACAAGACGATCAGTGACAGGTACAATATAATCCCGCTCACATCCAGAAGATGGTTATCGGCAATATTGGAAAATACTTCTGTCAGTTCCAGTTTGCCAAGTACTGTGGAAAGCAGACTTTCAAACACTGTTTTCTTTACAAAGTAAGTAATCAGTGTTCCTGCCAGTACGATCAGCTCCAGTACCCCGCTGATCACGACATTTTTCGTCATATTCCAGACTGCAAGTACGACCAGCGTCAACACCACCGCAACTGCCACTGCATTTGCCCATGCTGCCGAAGGGATAAAGTTCAGGATGCCGCTCCAGAGATAAGTCAGAAGCAGAATACCGAATGCGCCGATTGCCGCAATGATCACACTTTCTGTCAATGAAGAAACAAACATTCCAATGGAAATATATACGCATCCGAGTAAGAAGAACACAAGGATTGCCAAATAGTCTACCTTAATGTATGCCGTCCCCTGCGCTTTAATGATCAGTGGAAAGATCAGATAGATCACACACGGTACAGCCGTGATCGTTACCATTGCAAGATATTTTCCAAGCACAATCTCGAACAGGCTGACCGGTGCTGTCAGTAACATCTGATCCGTCTTATTCTTCTTATCTTCTGCAAAGCAACGCATCGTCAGGATTGGAATTGCTACCAGGTATACGAACAGAATCCCTGACAATACATAAGAAAAATACGGATATCCATAGTTCAGGTTATACGCCAGGAAATAGATTCCCGTATAAGCTACCAGGAAAGCGATAAATACATATCCTATCATAGAATGAAAATAGGATCTTAACTCTCTTTTATAGATGGCTCTCATCTTACTTCTCCTCCTTTATCATTCTATTGCCTGACCCTTGTGTCAGCTCCAGAAATATCTCTTCCAGTGTTGTCTTACTCTGATTCAGGGTAAGCATCGGTACATCTGCATGGGAAAATGCAAGGAATAACTCTTCTCTGATATCTTCCCCGCCTTTTGCTATAATCTGCGCAGTTGTAATGCCGCTCGCACTGGTGCGGTATTTTACTTCTTTGATCTTTCCTGTCCGGCGGATAATATGATCCATCTCATCCCTGGAAGCCTTTGCTTCCACCTCGATCTGACCTTTGCCACTCATCATATTCTCCAGATTCTCGGTCGTATCACTGGCGACCAGCTTCCCTCCGGATATGATCATGATATAATCACAGACTTCCCTTACTTCCGCAAGAATGTGAGAACTTAAGATCACGGTATGTTTCTTCGCAAGCTTCCTGATCAGTTCACGGATTTCGATGATCTGCTTCGGGTCAAGACCTACTGTCGGCTCATCCAGGATAATGATCTCCGGGAATCCCAGAACTGCCTGTGCAAGTCCGACTCTCTGCTTATAACCTTTTGACAGGTTCTGGATCAGCCGGTTTTCTACGTCTCTCAGCTTTGCAAGTCTTATAACTTCTTCTATCTGCGGCTCTCTTTTGTCTTTTTTAATTCCTTTTAATTCTGCAGCGAATTCCAGATATTCCCGCACCGTCATTTCCATATATAACGGCGGAATTTCCGGCAGATAACCGATATTCTTCTTGGCTTCTTCCGGCTCCTTTAAAATGTCGTGTCCATCGATCAGCACCTGTCCCTCTGTAGCTCCCAGATAACCGGTCATAATGTTCATGGTCGTAGATTTCCCTGCACCGTTTGGTCCTAAGAATCCATAGATTTTACCGGATTCTACGGTGAAGTTCAGATGATCTACCGCCAGATGGTTACCATAACGTTTGGTAAGATTCTTTACTTCTATCAAATTTCCTTCCTCCTGTTAAACTCAATCTGTTAACAATATAAGGGGGATGTTTGAAAAGTATGTGGAAAAAATATGTTTATTTGATGAATTAAAGTTTAACTGTTGAACAAAAATATTGTTTTTCCCCGGACGCAAACAGATACACACTATATTCCCAAGTTTTTCCTCTCACTTCGTTCGAAGTCAACTTTTGTGAATATAGTGTGTATCTGTTTACTGATTATACTCCGCTTTCTCTCTGCTTCCTTAAATACCCCTGGTAGATACGGCTGCTGATGATTCCTTTCAACACGTTGGCCGCACTCCTTTTTACATCTTCTTCCAGAATAATACCTTTGGAAACTGCTTTTACGATGTTATCTACGGTTCCAGAACTGCCTGGCATAATCAGGTCGTTGCCTGATGCAATCGCATGTGCCGGATCACCGTATTTTCTTCCGGTTGCGAACCAGTCAGTCATAACGAAACCATCAAATCCCCATTCATTCCTCAGTACCTGTGTCAGCAGACGATAGCTGTTGTTGACGTATTTGCCATTTACCTTATTATAGCTGCTCATCACAGCTCCCGGATGCGATTCTTTCACCGCAATTTCAAATCCCTTCAGATAGATTTCCCTAAGTGCTCTTTCATTTACGTTAGCATTCGTCTTATTACGGTTGTCTTCCTGATTATTACAGCAGTAATGCTTTAATGTAACATAACATCCGCGGTTCTTCTGAACTCCTTTTGTAATTGCTGCCGCAAATTCACCCGTAAGTAATGGATCTTCGGAGAAATATTCAAAGTTACGTCCACATAAAGGGTTGCGGTGTATATTCATGCCCGGTGCCAGCCAGTAAGTTACACCATAAGCTTCCATCTCTTTTCCCACTGCATTCCCGACCTCTTCTGCAAGCTGCAGATTCCAGCTCGATGCCAGAGAGATTCCCACCGGAAATGCCGTTGTAAACTGATACAGAAGATTCTTGCTGTCCGGATTGCCAAGCATTACTTTCTTTACCGGTTCGGGAAGATATTTCATAAAAGAGATATTTGGTTCTACTCCTTTTACTTTACCCGTTATAGATACAGACGATATCTTATGAAGCCTGAGTCCCGCAGGTCCATCCGCCATAACGACATTTGGAATTCCCTTTGCAGTCAGATTTCCAGTCGTCACGCCTGCTGCTCCCGGTGCTTCAAAGAACCGATGTCCGGACATGCCTCCGCCCACAACCAGCTCCGCCATATCTCTTAGCGTTAATGATTCTAAGATCCTGTCAGTCTCTTCCGAAGAATAGATCTCCACCGGGCCATACTTATGATCCGTTTCCGGAATAATCCCCGGTTCGATCTGAAAGCTCTGAATTTTTTCCACATCGTCGATGATTATTTCACAGGTTCTTCCCCAGTTCTGTCTGCAGTCACCGGTTGCATGAAGAAGTTCCTTTTCTTCCTGCCATTCCAGTTCTGTCACCCTTAACGGTGCCTTACAGATATGAGAATGTTTCTCTGTAATTATTTCCGTTTCCAGTTTTAATATTCCACATACTCTTGTATTCCTGCTGGAATTACCGACTCGCACGACATATTCGCCCGGTTCCAGAACAGTGGCAGCATCTTTTTCCCTGTAACTTGTAAGATCACGCAGATCAAATTGTAATACGGTCCGTTCTTCCTCTCCCGGTTTCAGATTCTTTGTCTTGGCAAATGAAGTTAATCGCTGTGCTTCTTTTTTCAGTTCACCATCCGGACAGCTTACATAGATCTGTACCACTTCTTTTCCGCTGTATACTTCGCCTTTATTCTTTACATCTACGGATATCTCGACGGTAGTTCTTTCCAGCCTCATACCTGCAAGATGCATTTCGAACTCTGTATACGATAGTCCATATCCAAACGGATATCTTGGTGCTACATGAAATGTATCAAAATACCGATATCCGACATAGATCCCTTCCCGGTAATACTCTTCATCGAGATTCCCATTCAGATAACTGTAATCATCTGACGCCGGATAGTCCCGGTAATGCTTTGCCCATGTATCTGTAAGTTTCCCGGACGGTGTATGCTTTCCGCAGACTATATCCGCAACTGCCTGCCCGCCCATCGTTCCAAGCTGTCCCATGAAGATCACCGCATTGATGTTCGGAATCTCATGCAGAAAATTCAGGTCAAACTGCCCTCCTACATTGATCACTACGATCATATGCTCATATTGTTCCGCACAAAATGTCAGATTTACTCGTTCTATCTCTGCCAGACCGTATTCATTCTCACTGAGTTTGCGGTCAGCACCTTCTCCTGCCTGTCTCGAAATGACGTAAATGCAGGTATCGGTCTCTGATTTTTCTACATCTTCCTGCAGCACTGCTCTTCCATATGGATAGCGGTATGGACTGCTCATCAGATTCATAAAATCCGACAGATTCTTCGGACTTAGTTTCTTTCGGAATTCTTCTGCGTATGCACGCTCTCCTTCCTGAAAACTCTGATCATAATCATCAATCCAGTTCATCGTTGTAATCTTGAATCCCGCATCTTCCATTCCTTCCAGGATCGATACTGCATGCCGTTCATTGACCTCTCCTGAACCGGTCCCTCCTTTGATCGTCATTTTGGCACCGGCTCCGTATAGTGCAATTTTTCCCAGCTTTAACGGAAGACATCCGTCATTCTCCAAAAGCACGATCCCTTCCACTGCTGCCTGATATGCAATTTCCTTTCCGGCTTCCTCCAACGGTGTGACTGCATCTGTTAGTGCGGCTTTATGAATGTTTCTTGTTCTCATTGTAATTATGCATCCTTTCTATTTTCCAGATGATGGCATATATGGGCGCAATGCTCCTGCCACATTACTGATCGGCATTGTCTGAAGCCACACTTTTCCAGGTCCGTGAATTATTGTATTAAAGATTCCTTCTCCGCCAAATAACATATTCTTCACACCCGGTACGCTCTTAATCTCTATCTGGCATGAAGCATCCATTGCGGCCAGATGTCCAGTATCTACGACAATTTCCTGTCCGGCGTTCAATTCATACTCCACTACATGTCCGTCAAACTCAGCAAATACAGTTCCCTGACCAGATACCTTCTGCATGATAAATCCCTCTCCGCCAAATAATCCAGAGCTGAACTTCTTATTAAAGAACACAGACAATTCTACCCCTGCTTCGCTTGCAAGGAATGCACTTTTCTGGAATACCATCTCGCGCCCCGGTCCGATTTCAAATGCTTTGATGGATCCAGGAAAGCACGATGCAAATGCAATCATCCCCTTGCCAGCTTGTGCGGTATAAATATTCTGGAATATATGCTCACCGGAAAACATTCTTCCAAATGCCTTGCCGATTCCTCCATTCGTGGTCGTCTCCATCTTCATATTCGGTGACATCCAAGACATTCCGCCTCCTTCTGTGATCATCTTCTCTCCGCCCTCCAGATAGCAGATAACTACCGGTAATGTGTCTCCTTTGATTTCATATCTCATATAAGTTTCCTCCTGAAATTTTATTTTTCTTTTAATATACTTTTTCCCGAAAAACTATATTTATATTATAGCATCTACTATCTCTATTCACAATCAGCACTTTATATTTACGTAAAATTTTATTACATTTTCACCATAACAACTCAAACATGACAAAACGCCAAAAATCTTCCGGGCTTTTCATCCCTTCTGATTTTTGACGTTTTTCTAACATCTTATAATGTTTTTACAAATCTTAAAAATGCTTCTCTTCCCTTTTCTGTACATTTATACACTCCGGCATCCTCAAGTACATGTACAAATACTTCACCGACTTCTTTTTTCAATATATCCATTACATTTTCTTCTGTAATCCCATCATATTTTTTACAAAATGTATCTGCCCAGTCCGCATGCTTTGCAATCTTTTCATTACTTCTGATATCTTTTTTCTGAACCAGATAATCCGCAAGAATCTCCAACTCTTCTTTTAATCTGGATGGAAGCACCGCAAGTCCCATAACTTCGATCAGTCCGATATTTTCCTTTTTAATATGATGATACTCTGCATGTGGATGATAAACGCCAAGTGGATGTTCTTCGGTTGTGATATTATTCCGAAGAGTCAGATCCAGTTCAAACAATCCATCACGTTTTCTTGCAATCGGGGTAATGGTATTGTGTGGTTCCCCGTCTGTATTTGCATAGATGAAGGCCTCTTCATCGGTATAGCCTCTCCAGCATCCGAGAATGTGATCTGCCAGTTCGATCAGACGTTTTTCGTCTTTATGACGGATACGGATTACAGACAATGGCCATTTTACAATTCCAGCTTCCACATCCTCATATCCAGGAATCTCTACTGGAATCTCAATCGGTGCTTTTGCCATTGCAAATGTATAATGTCCCCCCTGGAAGTGATCATGACTTAAGATAGAGCCTCCAACGATCGGAAGATCTGCATTGGATCCCAGAAAATAGTGTGGGAATAACTTTACGAAATCAAATAATTTCTCAAACGCTTTCTTATCAATCTTCATCGGAATATGCTGTCCGTTAAATACAATACAATGCTCGTTATAGTACACATAGGGTGAATACTGGAATCCCCATTTTCCTCCCGCAATCTCAATCGGAATAATTCTGTGGTTTTCTCTTGCCGGATGATCCAGCCGTCCTGCATATCCTTCATTTTCCATACAAAGCTGACATTTCGGATATGCTGTATTCTTTGCATTTCTTGCCGCTGCGATCGCCTTTGGATCCTTTTCCGGCTTAGAAAGATTGATTGTGATGTCAATCTCTCCATATGGGGAATCTACTTTCCACTTCATATCTTTCTTCACACGGTATCTGCGGATATAATTGCTGTCCTGACTTAATTTGTAGAAATATTCTGTCGCAGCTTCCGGAGATTCTTCATATTTTTCCGCAAATGTCTTCTGTACCTGAGCCGGTCTTGGTACCAGACAATTCATGATCTTCGTATCGAAAAGATCACGGAATCCGATACTGTCTTCAATGATTCCTCTTTTTACCGCCTCATCCAGTAATCCTTCCAAAACTGCTTCCAGCTCGATGGAACTGCTGTCGATTTCTACATCTTCGTATGAGTCTTCCTGAAATAATTCCAACAATAAATTCGTTGTGTAGATTCTCTCACATTCCGGTGTCAGTCCGGTCTGAATACCATATTCTACCAGTTTCTTAATATTTTCATACAACATATTCTGATCCTTCCGTTCTTTTTTCTATTCTGTGAATTTATACAATCTTTGCTCCGTCACCGATATCTACTACATAGAATTCTGCTTCATGTCCGACTTTTTCTTTATATGTCTTTCCAATCTCCTCGATAAACTTATCTACCGTTCCTTCTTCAACGATGCTGACCGTACATCCTCCGAATCCGCCTCCGGTGATACGTGAACCGATAACCCCCGGCATTGCCTGCGCCAGATCTACCAGAATATCTATCTCTTCACAGGACACTTCATAATCATAACGAAGTGACTCATGAGATGCATTCATAAGCTGTCCGAATAATTTCACATCGTTGTTACGGAGTGCTTCTACTGCACGAATAGTTCTCTGATTCTCATATACCGCATGTTTCGCACGCTTCTGTCTGACCGGATCTTTGATCGCATCCTTGTACTGTTCGAATCCGTCCTCTGTAAGATCTCCAAGTGTCTTTATATCTGTAACCTTCTGAAGTTCCTTTAATGCAGTCTCACATTCATTTCTTCTGTCATTGTAAGCAGAATCAACCAAACTGTGCTTTACCTTACTGTTGATGATCACGATCTTCGCATTTTCAAGAACGACCGGTGCATATTCGTATTTTAATGTATTGGTATCCAGGAAAATTGCATGATCTTTCTTACCCATCGCACTTGCGAACTGATCCATAATTCCACAGTTGCATCCATTGAAATTATTCTCCGAATACTGTCCGATCAATGCAAGATCGATCATGGAGAGATCTTCAAATCCAAATGTATCTTTTAACATCAGTCCTGTCAGCACTTCCAGTGATGCGGAAGAAGAAAGTCCTGAACCATTCGGAATATTTCCATAGATCAGGATATCCATTCCATGTGTCAGTTCATACCCTCTCTTTTCGAATGCCCACATTACTCCCTTCGGATAATTCGTCCATCCGGCATTTTTACTCGGAATCAATTCATCGAGACTTGTCTCAATGATTCCAAGCTTTTCAAAGTTCAAAGAGAAGAAACCTAATTTTCTGTCTTCTCTGTTCCTTACCACTGCCCATGTTCCCATTGTCAGTGCACATGGGAATACATGACCTCCGTTATAATCTGTATGTTCTCCGATCAGGTTTACTCGTCCCGGTGCAAAATAAGTACGGATTTCCCCGCCTTCTCCGTATAATTCCTGAAATTTTGCGATCAATTGCTCTTTCTGCATTCCATTACCTCCATTTGTAATACATTTTTATCATTTTTTCTTTCATACCTTAAGTTTCAGGCCTTCTTTAACATCCACTTACATACTTTTTTGTAGTTGACTGTCTTCTGTTATTGCTATAATATAATCATAATGAGATATGCAAATTCTCACAATAAGAATATTGGCATATTTTATGAGAATATTGAGATTTTATTTGTTTTTGACTTTTATATACGGAGGATGATATGAAAGGTATTCAGATTCTTACAGAAAAAAACAAAAAAGAAGTAAAAGAACACGGAAGTTACACTTTCCCCGTTCAGGTATCCCCAGAGGCAATACAGTCTTATGAACAGCATTCCTTCATGTGGCACTGGCATCCGGAGATCGAACTTACATGGTTCGTATCCGGACAGATGGAATACGTCGTCAATGACCAGCGTTATATTATCTCAGAAGGCGAAGGGATATTCTGCAACAGTAATGCTTTACATGCCGGATATATGATTGATGACCAGGACTGTAATTATATCTCTGTCACATTTCATCCCAAATTCATCTATGGCTACGAGAACAGTATCCTGCAGACCAAATATGTCGATTTTATCACTTCCAACGAATTCTGGTCTTCACTTGTATTAAAACCAGAAATTCCATGGCAAAATAAAATTATTGAATACATAAAAGAAATATATAGATTGACATGCCAGGTTCAATCTTCTTCCACTTCCGGATATGAAAGCATGTCAGAACAGCCGGAATTACCTGACTATGAATTCCGTGTCCACCTCCTGCTCTGTGAGATCTGGCACAGACTTTATCTGCATTATGTCCAGATTGCCCAGGATACACCACAGCCACAGAAGCATCTGCAACGTTTGAAAGACATTCTTTCTTATATTCAAGAACATGCCTCGGAAGAACTTGGTCTCGAAGATATTGCCTCTCACGCCGGACTGTGCAAAAGTGAATGCTGCCGCTTTTTCAAAAAGTATATGCGGATGACCATCTTCGACTACCTGCTGTCTACACGGATCCAGAACAGTCTTCCACTTCTTATGAATGGAGAGAATATTACTACGATTGCCGGACTTGTAGGATTTTCCTCACCGGCATATTATGGCCAGATTTTTAAACGTTATATGGGGATGTCCCCCAGCCAATATAAAAAACATGCAGCCCAGTCATCTTCCGCTGATTAAGTGATGTGCTTTCAAACTGGTATGGTGTTTTTTCTCATAACTGGCTCTTTATCTCATGCCACTACTATTGTACAGTAATGGCAATTACGAAAGGAAAGAGGGTTTTGGTTATGAATTCCAATCTAAAAAAAATAATTATGACAGCATTATTCGCTGCGTTAGCCTGTGTTGCTACAATGTCCATCCGTATTCCGACACCGGGAACCGGCGGATATATCCATCCTGGTGATGCAATCGTAATCCTCGCAGGTATCATCCTCGGTCCTGTATATGGTATGCTTGCCGGTGGTATCGGTTCTGCACTGTCTGACCTGATCGGTGGATATTTTGTATACGTTCCGATCACACTGGTGATCAAGGGGCTTGTCGCACTGGTATCCGGACTGATTTACCAGAAGATGTGCCGTTACGGTAAGAACCGTTACATCGCAGTTATCCTTGGAGGTATTACAGATATCGTATTCGTCGCCGGTGGATATTTTATCTGCGAGTTCTTCCTGTATGGAAGCGGCGCTGCTGCAAGTATCCCTGCTAATATTATCCAGGGAGTCGGCGGACTGATCATCTCTGCAGTATTATATCCTGTACTGATTGCGATCCCGGATGTGCGCCAAGCTGCTTACGAGACGAAGAATTAAATTCGCTTACATACTTTGCCACCTATAGGACTTGCCATTGGCATCTTCTTTCGAACGCATGGCGAAAAAAAGGATAAGTTCTTTCTCTCTTCATGAAAGAACTTATCCTTTTTCCACATCTTTTTACTTTTTCACTTTACTTATCCACTTTTTCTGCGTTACTTTTTCCACAGGAACATCCGATCACAAATGTAAGGAACAGTATTGCCACGATCATCCATCCGACCAGTACCTTCGTTCCCATCGGCTGGAACTTATCATAGTATCCCTTCAGGTAAATGATGATGATCAGAAGCGGTAATCCATAAGACATATATCCCTTGATTCCTGACGGGAACTTCCATCCTTCTCCCTGGTTGATCTCTTCGAGGAAATGGTTCCATCCCCAGCCATTCTTCTTTGTACAGAACAATACATATCCCAAACTTCCAAGCGGAAGCAGGTTATTCGATACGATGAAGTCCTCCAGATCCATGATTGTCGATCCTTCTCCAAGTGGAGTGAATCCGGCCAATACATTGAATCCCATAACACATGGCATACTTAAGATAATGATCAGGATCAGACTTACCAGTGTACTCTTCTTTCTTGACCATCCGAATAAATCCATATCGAAAGAAATAATATTTTCAAATACCGCAACCAGTGTCGTAAATGCAGCAAAGCTTAAGAACAGGAAGAATAATCCTCCCCATACACGCCCGCCTGCCACCTGCGCGAAAATATTCGGGATCGTGATAAATATAAGGCTTGGGCCTGCTCCCGGTTCAATTCCGTATGCAAAGCATGCCGGAATAATAATGAAACCTGCCATCAGTGCTACAATCGTATCAAGCACGGTAATATTCACAGCCTCTCCGAATAAACGCTGATCCTTTTCCATATAGCTTCCAAAGATCAACATCGCTCCAATTCCAATTGACAATGTAAAGAACGCCTGGCTCATAGCCCCGAAAATCACATTTCCGATTCCGATCTCTGCCATCTGTTTGAAATCAGGGATCAGGTAAAAACGAATTCCCGCTCCGGCACCTTTCATCATCACAGAGTGGATCGCAAGTACGATCATGATCAAAAGCAATGCTGTCATCATGAACTTGGATACTTTTTCGATACCTTTCTGGATTCCAAATGCACATACACCGAATCCAATGATAGATATCAGAATCGTCCAGAATGCCATAAGCGGCATATTTCCTAGCATATCACTAAATCCAGCCGATACCGTCTCCATATCCGCACCTACGAAATCTCCACTGAAGCTTCTGACACAATAATACAGCATCCATCCACCAACCGTAGTATAGAACATCATCAGAAAATAGCATCCAATGATACCGATCCATTTTGTAATATGCCACTTTGTTCCTTTAGGTTCCAGTGTCTCATATGCAGCGGCAACGCTGTGTCTGCTCGCACGTCCGACACCAAATTCACAGACCATAACCGGAATTCCCATGATCAGAAGAAATACCAGATATATCAGGATAAATGCAGCTCCACCAAACTGTCCACACATATATGGGAATTTCCACACATTTCCGATGCCAACGGCACACCCTGCGGATACAAGGATGAAGCCCAGTCTTGATCCAAATGTCTCTCTCTTCATTCCATAAACCTCTCTTTGTTTTAAGTCAAGCATTTTTTATTATATCGCATATTATCAGCCAAATGCAAGGATTATCCTTATGGAGTTTTTAGATTAAAAAAGATCAAGAAAAGGTGTCAGCATCTGACGTGGGCTTTCCCACATTCCAGATACTTATGCTGTACAGGCATTCTGAAGAATCTCATTTAATGCATTTCCACTGCTTGTATGGCATCTCACGATTTGTGCATTGCATTTTTCCGCTTCTGTCACTGCACAGTGTACCATCTTATGAGATACTGTGTTGGTAAATAGGATCAACAAATCAGGACTTCCGATCTTTTCACTTAAATTTCCAGACATCTGTGTGAATACTTTCGCTTTGCACTTGTATTCTTTACAGATTTTTTTATATTGATGAACCATTCTGTCGTGTCCGCCTACAATTACTATACTCATGTATTTCCTCCTTTTATGCACATTAGTTAGCTTTATCTAACTAGTATGATACATGATTTTTATAAAAATAGGAAGAGGATATGTTGAGAACATTTCTCAATACATTTATTACACAAGAAACACCACTCCTTTCGGGGTGGTGTTTCTACGCAAAAATGTTATCCTGCTTTTTTAACTTTCTGCAAACAACTTCTGCAGCATACGGATATTATCCTTATCTTTTTCCTTTTCTTCTTCCGTCAATTCATCATATGGTATCAGATCCTTGTGGATCCGAAGCGTGGCATCTTTTCTCGCACCATTTTCCGGAATTCCCATTCGCCAGTTGTGAAACCGATGATACCTGCACCACCGGATATGTTCCAGTTCTGCCAGAAGTTCCATCTGTTCCGGGGTCAAACTGATAACATCCATACTCCATCCGTCTGTCTTCATCATATGTACCCGTATCTTATGATAATCGGCCGCACTGACATTGGAATATCTGGTAAATCCGTCCAGTTTTTCCCATTCCCGTTCCATATTTTCTGAATTTTCCTCCACACCTCCATACAAATGTGCATAATGAAGATTCAATTTCTTTGCATGTTCGAACATCTCTGTTCCCAGTACGTTAACCGGATTCCATGCTTCTTTTTCCCATTCCACTACATGCAGACGTTCTCTTCCCGATAACAGTTCAAATCCGTCGTCTTCCACCGTAAATACTTCAAAAGCTGTACCCGTTGTAGATGCCAGAATCTTTCCTGCCATTCCAAGCTGCCCTTTCTGCGGGAGCAGAAGGATCCTGTCTGCGGATTCCAGAAGTGGAATGTTCTCATACCAATGTTCCTCGTGGAAGATCACCGGGTCACTCATCTTAGACAGTTCCCTGTGTGAAGCCTGAAATTCTGCTCCATCTCCGAAGATATGATATTCGATACACTGTTTGGGATCAAAGATATTATCCTGCAGTGCATATTCCAGAAGTTTTTCCCCCAGAAGTCCGAATCCCAGGAATACGATCCGCAGATGATGTCCATGTACACAGGAAGTTTCATACAGGCAATTCCTTCTCCAGTATAATCTGGCCGCCGTTTCTTCTGGACAGAACAGGCGCAAATATGAATCCAGGATTCCCTCTGCTGCGAGATTTTCAGATTTTAGATAAACGGTATGCTCTGCAAATTCTTCTCGGTGCTGTCCATAAAACCGAAAATTCTCGTCCTCATTTCCAAGAAGCAGATATTTTTTCGCTTTCACCCACTCCCAGTCTTCTCCGGCATCTATCCCACAGGATCCCAGTGCCTGTACCATTTCTTTCCGGTGAATGTCATCCCCGTATACGGCAATGCTGTCTCCACGGTAATACCGCAGCATCTGCAATATCTTTCCACGGATCTTTGATATCGACATCAGAACCCCACTGGCCGTCATAAGCGGAGCTGTCCATCTGGCGATCTCAATCAGTATATTCGGCGGTGAATCCGAATAATTCAGGAAATACATCTCCATACTCAGAAACAGCGAATCCACCACCGGCTGACCATCCAGAACCGTAAATCCTGTAACACCCATGACAAACGGAACCAGAATCAGCAGATATTTTCCTATGTTGCTTTTCTTCTCTTTCATTCTTTTTTCCTTTTTTCTCCTATGATTTCTTTACTGTCTGTACAATATCGTACATCAACAAAATCTGATCTTCAATCTATATAAGATCCCTGGTACAATAAAATCACTGATTCTGTCAAATTCTATCACATCTTTGTATTTCTGCATATATTCTTCTATGCGAATGATTAATTTTTCATTGAATGAAAGATCTTCCCTGATTGCAATACAGTATACCATATCTGATGTCAGTTTTATATAATCCTGCGGTTTCGCATGCCATAATAATTAAATGGAGAACTAACCTTTTATTACGGTTCAGGAATCTGGCTTAGTGAATTAAATAGAAACCTCATCCAGCGGCATCTCACAGTTGAACACTTCAATGTGATGTCTCACATTCTCATACGTTCCCTGCACCATTGCCACATTCAGATCAAAGTAGTTGTGTACTCCTTCTGACTTCAGATACTCTTCTGCGTGTTTCGTCAAACGGTTAAAGCTTGCTGTCGCAATATTCACTTTCACGATTCCAAGCTCAATCGCTTTTCTGAAATCTGCATCTGTAATTCCGCTTCCGCCATGAAGAACTAACGGAATACCAGTTTTATCATGGATTTGTTCCAGTACATCAAATGCAAGCTTTGGTGCCACCGGATAATTGCCGTGTGCATTTCCGATCGCAACTGCCAGTGCATCGATTCCGGTACGTTCGACAAATACTTTTGCATCATCCGGATTCGTACAGCGGATTCCGTGATCTTCGCTTCCGTCTTCACTTCCGCCTACCAGTCCAAGCTCCGCCTCTACGGTTGCCCCGTATTTCTTTGCCAGTTCTGCTACCTTTGCGGTACGTTCGATGTTTTCTTCAAATGGATATGTAGAGCTGTCGAACATGACGGACGTAAATCCAAGTTCCAGTGCCTTCTCTACCGCCTCCATGGTAAGACCGTGATCCAGATGCACTGCCACGTCTACTTTCGCCTCTTTTGCAGCCTGTACCATCATTGGTCCCATAAGTGCCAGCGGGGAGTGTTTCAGTCTTACTTCTGCAATCTGTAAAATGATCGGAGTGTCCAGTTCTTCTGCTGCCTGGATTGCTCCTTTTACCATCTCCATATTTCCAACGCTGAATGCGCCGATTCCTCTGTGATTACTCTTCGCACGCTCCAGCAATTCTTTCATCGTTACTAATGCCATCGTTCTTCTGCTCCTTTCCATGTTCTTCCTGTCTTAAGTTATGTCCCAATATTATCAGACAGATCAGTGCGATCACTGCAAATGCAATACCCATTCCAAATACCACATGCATGCCGTATCCTTTTCCGGTAATAAATCCCGATAATGCTGGTGCACCGCATGTTGCGATCACGATACCAAGCATTACGAATCCGTAATTTTCTCCGGTATGTTCAATTCCAAAGATCGAACTTGTAAAAGATGGGAAGCTTCCCATAATTCCTCCATAGCATCCATACATCAGGATGATTGCTGCCGTTACTGTATAAGATCTGGTAAATGTAAGCACTGCCATCGCTGCTACCGATACTGTCAGCACACCTTTGATACATCCCACTCTTCCTATTTTGTCGGAAAGTGTCGGAAGTACCAGTCTTGTTCCCGCATTTACGATAGAACCGATCATAACTGCACTGACTGCAATTGCCGATGGGATTCCAAGTTCAATCTGATATGTCTGTGATACCGGCGACACCAGAAAATAAGAAATCAGTCCAAACAGCATCGTTGCAAGAAGAAGATAAAAGTTCTTTGTCTTCATCATCTCTGCGGATGTGTACTGCTTTTGTTCTGCCTGCGCTTCTGTATTTCCATTTGCCACGCTTTGTTCTCTCAATGCCTGTTCAGCTTTTCTTCTCCACTCTTTATCCGGAGCGGTAAAGAAGATTCCACATAAGATCCATGACACCGTGATCGCTGCGCCGATGATCAAGAATGTCTTCCCAGGTCCTTCCGCCTGCAAGATTCTTCTGCTGATTGGTGCCAGGAAAAATCCACACAGTCCGTTCGCCGTTACGACCACGCCTGATGCGAATCCTGTTCTTCCCGGAAACCATTTCTGAACAGTCGAAATAATTACGGTATAAATGAGTCCCTGTCCGAATCCCTGCATCATACCATAGGTCACATACATAGGAATCGGCGAAGGTACGATCAGGAATGCGGATGCCAGAATTCCAATGGCGAAGATACCACCTCCGATCCATACAACAATCTTCGGATTATATTTATCCTGTAATCTTCCACCGATTATATTTCCAAATACAAATGTACTCAGTGCCAGGTAAAAACACATGGACGCTGCTGTCTGGCTCCAGCCGGCCTGTTCCATCACGTATGGCTGATAGATCGACCATACGTGAGGATAGCCGGTAAAAAAGATAGCAACGGCACCAAATATCATCGTCAGTAGTCTTTGTCTTTTCTGTGTAGTTGTTAACTCCATAATTTTTCCCTCTTATTTTATAAGCCCAAACTGCTGCATTTCCCTTTTTAATTGTTCTGCATGCTCCGGCTCAAGCTCAGTAAGCGGTGCTCTTACCGTTCCACCGCAAAGTCCCATCAGTTCTACCGCTTTCTTCACAGGAATCGGATTCACCTCTGAGAATAATGCGTGGATCAACGGCAATGCTTTTAACTGCAGTTCCAGACTTTCTTTCACCTTTCCGTCCAGATAGAACTGGCAGATATCGTGTGCCGCCTGAGGTGCTACATTCGACAGTACGGAGATCACTCCTTTTCCGCCAAGTGACATCAGCGGTACGATCTGGTCATCATTTCCGGAATACAGATCTAATTTGCCGTCTGTCAGATCCATCATCTTCACGATATTGGAGAAATCTCCACTTGCTTCCTTAATCGCAACAATGTTATCCACATTGTTCACAAGATAAGCCACCGTCTCAGCTTCCATCTTACATCCGGTTCTTCCGGGTATGTTATAAAGGACAACCGGTACTTTCGCTGCATCTGCTACCTGAGTGAAGTGTGCGATCATGCCTTTCTGGGTTGCCTTGTTATAGTATGGTGTCACGACAAGCACGCCGTCTGCGCCATATCCGGCGGCTTCTTTTGATAATTCTATTGCCGTCTTCGTACAGTTTGAGCCGGTTCCTGCGATAACCGGGATTCTTCCTTTTGTTCGTTCAACCGTAAATTTCACACATTCCATGTGTTCACGCTCTGTCATCGTTGCTGCTTCCCCGGAAGTTCCGCAGATTACGATGCTGTCGGTTCCGTTTTCACAGTGAAAATCGATCAATTCGTCCAATCTGTCATAATCGATAGATTCATCTTCTTTGAACGGAGTAACGATTGCTACTCCTGCACCTGTAAATATTGCCATATTGCTACCTCTCCTGATTTTTACAAATGCCACACGGAACCCGTATGGCATCTGTAATATCTTCTTACATTCTAACTTTTATACTTACCACAGATTTTTATACATCTGCTCTACATCAGCCTGTGTAATCGTACGCTGTGTATTCTGCGGACTTCCGCTGTCCATTGCATCATATGCCATTTTCTCGATCACTTCGAAGAATTTCTCTTTGTCAATTCCGAACTCAGCAAGTGTCGGTGTCTCTAATTCTTCTGTCAGTGCTACGACTGCATCCAGGAATTTCTCACTTGCTGCCTGATCGGAATCTTCCGGTGTTGCAACTCCGATAGTTCTTCCGAGATCTGCAAATCTGTCATAGGCTCCCTCTAATGCGAAGCTTAAGCACTCTTTCATCAACATTGCATTGGAAAGGCCGTGTGCTACATGGAACAGTGCTCCGATCGGACGGCTCATTCCGTGGATCAGTGTTACAGATGAGTTGTTGAATGCGATTCCTGCTTCCAGAGCCGCTACAGACATCTGTACTCTTGCTTCTTCATTCTTTCCATCGTGAAATGCCACTGGGAGGAATTTGAAGATTCTCTTTACAGCTGACATTGCAAAAGTATCTGATAATGTCTGTGCTTTTCTGGATGTATAGGCTTCTACTGCATGGCACAATGCATCAAGCCCTGTTGCTGCTGTGATCTTCGGTGGTGCTGTCATAGTGAACTGGGGATCGATAATGGCTAATGAAGGAATCAGCACTTTACCTTTCAGCAGCATTTTAATGTCTTTTTTGGTATCTGTAATGATCGTAAATTGTGTAGCTTCGGATCCTGTTCCTGCTGTGGTTGGAATCGCTACCATCGGAGGCATCTCTACGTCGATCACTTTACCCATATAATCAGAAATGCTTCCGCCATTTTTTACGAGTGATCCGATTGCTTTCATAGAATCGATCGGGCTTCCTCCTCCGAGTGCTACGAGGAAATCACATCCTTCTGCTTTGTACTGAGCCAGACCTTTTTCGATCATTACATCTGTTGGTTCGCCTGCGATGTCAGAGTAGATGGTATATTCTACACCCTGACTTTTTAATGCATTCTCTACTTTTGCACAGTTTCCGAGGTCGATCATCACTTTATCTGTAACGATCATTGCTTTCTTTCCAAGTGTTCCAAGTGTATCCTGTGCCATATCAAGTGCTCCTGATCCAGAGATCATCTGTCCAGGTACGATAAATTCTCTTGCCATAATAATTATCTCCTTTTCTCTTTTCACGTTTCGCTATCTTTTTATTTTTCTATCTTTTTTATCCATTAAGTAATTGCCGTTCATATTCTTTCGACTCTCTGATACTTTAGAACTGTGCGTCATGCATCCACACATATCTCTCATCTTCACATCTGTCCGTCTGAAGCCATGGATTGCCATCGATGTGACGGATCATCCAGCATGTGTACATCTGGAATCCCGGTGCCACAGCCTGTGGATGAAGCTCTCCACCAGGAATTGCGGAAAAGCTGTTATCCACACTTTTGAATACCTGATCTCCGACGAAGCTTGCTCCGAATCCTTCCGGTCTGTCGAACTTGAACAGGTATGTCTCCGGCTGCGGATGTCTGTGCGGCAGATATCCTGACCAGTTGCCTCTGTCATTCAGTACTTCACCGAGTACCATATTGGACTCCGGGCAGATGTCGTGATCGAAAATTGTATTTACGCGGCGCTTTGCTACATTTCCGAACTTTCCGACACTTGAGTAACCCCAAGGTGCATCGTCCGGTGAATATAATCTGCTTGCAAATGTCTTATCATTGTGTGTGCACTGTACCAGGATCTCGGACTCTTCTTCTGCTTTCACGGTGATCTCTTTGCCTCCGCTTACATGCAGTGCCCATGGTCCTTCTGTAAATACATCTTTTCTGCTAACGGTTGCACTCTCCTCTTCCCATGTATAGGTTACTTTTCCTGAGAGAAGAAGAACTGCGATCTCCTCTCCGTCTCTTTTAAATGTTCTGGAATATCCTGCTTTCATACTATATACACGGATATCCATCATCATTGCCTTGTAATCATTGTCATAAGTGGTAAGAATCATCTCGCCATATTCATCAAATTTCGGATAACCAAATACCTTACTCACTGTCTTTCGCCTCCTGAATCTCTCTTCAATCCAATCTACTTTATATGCATTGTTATATCTAATCCCGCGGATTGCTGCACTTACCGGCTTCACAATCCGCCATTCGGTCCCTAATAATCTCTTGCTTCTCTTCTTCCTTCCAGCACACCCTCGCAGGCCTGTCTTACGGATTCCTTAGAAGAAGTCGTTGCAATTCCTACATTCCACCATGATTCATATCCGTCGGTCATCGTCTTTGGAATAACTTTTAAGTCGAATAAGCAAGCTTTCTCCTGCTTCTTCGCATCTTCCAGTGCTGCCTCCAATTCTGCGATTGTCTTACATGTGTAAGTCTTAAGTCCATATCCTTCACCGATCTTTGCATAATCAACCGGGATCAAATCCCCACAAGGCTTCTTACCGTCTGTGTAACGGAACTCTGTTGCAATACTTCCGATACCATGATTCATTTCCAGATTGTTGATACATCCGAATCCACAGTTATCGAATACCAGAATATTGACTTTCTTTCTCTCCTGCATGATCGTCATGATCTCGCTGTGTAACATCTGGAAGCTGGAATCTCCGACCACGCAGTATACTTCATTATCCGGTTCTGCGAATTTTACGCCGAGTGTTGCTGCTACTTCATATCCCATGCAGGAATATCCGTATTCTGCATGATAGCCGCCGCGCTTGTCTGTTGTCCACATTCTCTGCATACAACTTGGAAGGGAACCGCCTGCTGTAATAATAGTCGCATCTTCATCGATCACTCTGCGGATTGCTGCAAGTGCTGCTGTCTGTGTGATCTTTCCGTTTGTCATCTTTACGAATTCCGGAATCGTTCTTGGATCTCTTGCCTTGATGATCGGCTCGAAATCATCTCCTGTATATTCAATGCCTGCCAGGCGGACCATTTCTTTGTCCCATGCTTTTTTGGCTTCTTCGATTTCTCCGTTGTATGCAGATACATAGCCACGTGCACGAAGTTTTTGGGCAAGTGCTTCTACTGTAACCTTTGCATCTCCGACTGCTTTTGCTGCATCCATCTTGTAAGCGTGGAATCTGCAGTTGTTGATTGTCACGAATTTTACATCCGGATTCTTGAACAGTCTCTTGGAGCTTGTTGTGAAGTCTGACATTCTGGAACCGATTGCAATCACTACGTCTGCATCCTCAGCGATAATATTGGAAGCATAAGTTCCTGTCACTCCGATACCGCCTAAGCAGTAAGGATGACCGGACTTGCAAGCACTCTTTCCTGCCTGGCTTTCGCCAAATGGAATCTTGAATTCTTCACAGAACTTTTCTACTGTCTCACCGGCTTCTGAGTAACGGACACCACCACCTACGATCACGAGTGGCTTTTTAGCTTCTGCAATGATCTCTGCAATATCTTCCAGTTCTTCTTCTACCGCTACAGGTCTTGTGATTCTATGTACACGTTTCTGGAAGAAATATTCCGGATAATCATAGGATTCACCTTCTACATCCTGGCAAAGAGCGATGCAGCATGCACCTGTCTCGGCAGGATCTGTCAGAACTCTCATTGCATTGATGAGTGCTGTCATGATCATCTCCGGTCTTGTGATGCGGTCCCAGTACTTACACACCGGCTTGAATGCATCATTTGTTGTTGTTGCCAGACTGTTGCTCTGCTCTAACTGCTGCAATACCGGATCCGGCTGTCTGGAAGCAAATGTATCTGCCGGGAACACCAAAAGCGGAATATTATTCACTGTTGCTGTTGCGCAGGCGGTTACCATATTTGCTGCTCCAGGTCCTACCGATGAAGCACATGGAATGATTTTCTTACGGTTACTCTGCTTTGCAAATGCGGTTGCCACATGGCACATTCCCTGTTCGTTTCTTCCCTGAAGTACTCTTAACTGTCCAGGGTTAGTATCCAATGCTTCTCCAAGTCCTACCGCAATTCCGTGTCCAAAGATGGTGAAGAATCCTTCTACGAATTTTGTCTCTTCCCCATCCATGGAAACGTACTGATTATCAAGAAATTTCACAATTGCCTGTGCAACTGTCATACGGATTGTCTTTGTCATTGTTCTCTTCCTCCTGCTACTTGTTTATACTCTTGCGATCATTTCGCCAAATTTTTCTTTTTCTTCTTTAATAAATGCATGTACTGCGTCCGGTCCCGGAAGGGAATCTGAACAGTTGTTGCTTCTTACCATCATGGATGCTTCTGCAGAACCAAATTCCAGACAGTCAATCACTTCCCATCCCTGATATAATCCATATAAGAATCCGGAACCATATCCGTCTCCTCCGCCGAATCCTTTTCTTGCCTCTACTGGGAATGGCTTGATACTGAACTTCTGTCCGTCACAGGTATAAGCGGTAGAGCCTTTCATTCCATGCTTGATCACTACGATCTTAGCGTTGTATCCCTGCCATAAGCTTGCGCTTTCTTCATCTGTCATGCCTTCTTTGATCAGCTTCTCTGTCAAGTCGAATTCTTCTCTGGATCCCATGATGATATCTGCTTCTTTTGCTACAATAGAGTAGTAAATGGAAATCTCATCACTGTTCTTCCAGTTGTATTCTCTGTAGTCAATGTCGAAGATCACTTTTGTATCGTTCTTCTTTGCCAGCATCACTGCTTTGATCGCTGCTTCTCTGGAAGGACTTTCCGCAAGCGCTGTTCCTGAAATCAGGATTGCTTTAGACTGTCTGATGTATTCTTCATCGATGTCATCTACATGTAACTGAAGGTCTGCGATGCAGTTTCTGTACATCAGGATGTGGCTTTCTTTTTCTGAGAGCATCTCGGTAAATGTAAGTCCGAGCTTCTCGCCGTTTGTACATCTTGTGATGTGTGATGTGTCAATTCCCTGTTTGTCAAAATATTCTGTTACATAATCACCGAACTGATCATCGGATACTTTTCCGAGGAATCCTGCTTTTAATCCGTGTCTTGTAACACCTACTGCAATGTTCGCCGGAGATCCGCCGACGAATTTTTCAAATGTGTGTACGTCCTTTAATGGTTTGAACTCTTCTTTTACCTGATCGTTGTAAGCCGGGTTGAAGTCGATTGCGACTCTTCCGAGAAGTATCAGGTCCATTGGTCTTGTCTGGTCAAATTTTACATATTTCATATCTTGCATCCTCCTGCTTTTTCCTTTTCGCTTTTGCGTGCTTTATTGTTTTATTTGTGTGCTTTCTTGCGTGTTTCATTTGTTGACTGTATATTAGCACACACGCTTTGAATGTGCAATAGTATTTTGGATTATTTTTTATTTCCCGCATTGTTCACAATTTATGGGGTGTGTTATTGTTGTTTTTGCACAATCGCGGTTTGCATTGCACGCAAATCCATGGGGACGTGAAAAATGGCTTTTTTAGTGTCCCAGGAGGATTTTATTTGTATATAAAAAGTGTTACATTAATTACTCATCCTGTTTATCAGGAATGTAATTAATGTAACACTTCTTTGAATTATATCTTTCAAAAGAGCCATAAGGGACACTAAAAAAGCCATTTTTCACGTCCCCGTGGATCATTCTTTCTGCTCTACGTAATCCAGGATCATCTTCACAGCTCCGTCCACACCGGTTTTTGATACATTTACAACCATGTCATAATGCTTCGGATCATCACGTTTCATTCCTGTAAAGCGTTCATAATATTCATTTCTCTGAATGTCGCGCATTTTTAATTCATTCAATGTCTGACCCTTGTAATATTCTTTTCCTTCTTTTTCACGGTATTCATCGTCTGCATATACGAAGAAAGAATAACTGTGAGGCTGACCTCCCAGTACAAAGTTGGCACAGCGTCCGAGGAATACGCCCGGAGCCTGTTTGGCCAGTGTCTGGATGATCTTCGTCTGTTCTTCGAACATCCGCATATCGGTCACATCTTCGGCAACTCCCGCTGCCGGATATGCATATGGAGAAAATGCGAATGCTTCATTTTCATTATAGGAATCCAGATATTTTACAACTTTATCCATATCCTGTGATTCCATGCCAAGTTTCTCTGCCAACAAGCAGATGATCTGTCTGTCGTATACCCGGCATTTTAATGCTTCAGCAAGACCTTCGGCGATCTTTCTTCCGCTTGCTCCATAGAGACGTCCGATGGCAATATTAATCTTGTTCTCACTTATTGCTACTATGTTCGGGATCTCTTCTGCAGGTGCTTCCGCTTCACCGCCTTCTCTTGCAATCAGTTCTTTCATCATCTGGTCATACTGCTTATCCAGTTTGTAGCATGCTGCCAGCAAGAACATAACTGCCCAGATTGCAATCGGTACATACAGATAGAAGACGCTGATTGCACGGATTGCAGATGCTGGCTGTACTTCTTTTAATCCGTCAAATGCTGCCCATGAAAGAACGGCACCCATGATAGCAGATGTGAATCCGGATCCGGCTTTCTGTCCCATACTCATAGAAGAGAACATCAGTCCTTCGATACGGTATCCGGTCTTCCACTGGCCATATTCGATGGCATCACTTGGAAGCGAGTACTGTACTCCATAGAATGGAGCAATTCCAAATCCTCTCATGATACAGGTGAGCATTCCAAGGGATACGCTTGTTGCATTCAATAAGAAGATCAGCTGTCCGGCAATTCCAAGAAGACATCCGGCGCAGATCAGTTTTCTCTTTCCATATTTCGGAAGAAGTTTTGGAATCATGGCGATTCCTACGATCGTCGCAATCTTTTCTGATGCAGATAATGGTGTCACAAGATTGACATTTCCTAATACGTACTGACAATAATACGTCAGGTCGGTTCCAATGATGATCTGATATACGGTGTAGAATAACATCAGTCCCAGCGCGATCAGAAAATACCGGTTGGTTACGGTTGCTTTTAATGCAGTCCAGAACGGCACATCTTCTTCTTTGCTTTTCTGTGCTGTCTGTACACGTTCCGTACAGGTCATATAGGTATTTACAAGTACGAATACGGAGATGACTGCATACACTGCGGTTACTGTGATCCATGCAGCCTGTGTATTACCGATCATATCTGCCACGATATTGATGAGTGGCAGGGTAAATGCTGTGATGATCATACTTGCGGTAATGGATAATACCATACGGATGTTACAGATGGTATCTCTCTGTCTTCTGTCACGGCTCATCAGTGAACCAAGTGCATGGAATGGCTGGCTGATCGCCGTATAGACAACCGTGTTCATAATATTATAAGTAACAAATGCATAGACTACTTTTCCGATCGGACCAAGTCCCGGCATTGTAAATAATACGATCGCCGCAAGTGCATAAGGCACTGCCAGTCTTAAGATCCAGATTCTTGCTTTTCCATATTTGGAATGTGTCCTGTCAATGATGGTTCCCATAAGTACGTCCGAGAAACCATCGAATACACGGGAAATCAGCATGATCATTCCGACTGCTCCTGCCGATATTCCAACTACGTTCGTGTAAAAATAGATCAGAAGCGTTGAGGTCATGGTATACATCAACGTAAGTGCCGGGTCTCCGAAGCAGTATGCCAGCTTCTCCGACAAAGGCACGACGATGAATTCATCCATGTCCTTTCCCTTCTGCTTATAATTCAATACTTCCGCTACCGATTTCATATCGTATCCTCCAACTGTCAGGGGGAGCTAAAGCTCCCCTTAACTATCCCAATAATTCTCTTTCGATCCGCTCTCTTGCCTCCGGCGCCTGTTTGTCCATCTTCTCAGGGAACCCGAACATTGATACACAGGCAATATTATCCCCACCGGCTTTTGGTGAACTCGCTTTTAGCTGTCTGTTAGCGAAATCCATTTCTCTTAAAGTCTCGAAGATTCCGTCAAAATCTACATCCCCTTCGCCCATAGCGAGATGCTGGTGAATGGTCACATCTGCTTTTCCTCTTCCATTTAACCATGGCGGATTGGCAATGTAACGGCAGTCCAGTGTCTGATTATAAGTATCTGCAAATAACACATGTGTCAGCTCATCTCCAGCATATTTTAACATCGAACGGACATCCCCTTTCCCTTCATCATAGAAGAATCCGTGCGGTGAAGAATATACGTATCCAAGATATGGCGAACGGAAAGATTTGACCATGTCACATGTCTCGTTATTCAGCTCACAGAAATCATATGGATGAGACTGGATCTCTACACGGATCTTATTCTTCTCAATAATCGGAAGCAGTTCTTCCATAGATTTGAACCACATGCCATTGCAGATTTCCTGCTGATTCGGATCTCCGGATAACTCCGTATTGATAACAGATACCCCCATATCTGCCGCGATCTCGATCATACGTTTCCAGTTGGCTACCGCAAACTGCCGCTGCTCTTCGGTCGGTCCTGACCAGCGGTATACAACGATGAATGACGATATCTCTACGCCCGTCTCTCTCAATGCTTTTCTATATTCCATCTCACACTCTTTTGAGAACAATGGATGTTTGTAAAATGGATTGATCCTTGGATGCGGGGACTGTTCGATATATTTATAGCCCCAGTCAGCTACCTGATGAACCATCCAGTTGATATCCATAGACTGCTTTGCCAGTACATCTACATCAAATGCTATTTTCATAATATTTTTGCTCCTTTCATTTTCTTACAAACCGGTCTTTTCTGCAATATATTTTCTAGCTTTCATTGCATATTCCAGCGGATTGGCTTTTGCCGGATCCTGTTCTGCTTCTACCACTACCCAGCCTTCATAATCTGCTTCTTCTAATATCTGAAAGATTGGTCCAAAGTCCACGTCTCCGTCTCCAGGCACGGTAAATGTACCTTCTCTTACGCCTTTTAAGAAGCTCCATTTTTCTTTTCTTGATTTCTCTACGACATCTTTTCTGAGATCTTTCAAATGTACGTGGCGTACACGGTCTACGTATTTTCTTAAGATTTTTTCAGGATCAATTCCTGCAAATGAAAGATGTCCGCTGTCAAATAACAGATATACCAGATCCGGGTCTACCGAATCCATAAAGCGGTCGATCTCTTCTTCTGTCTGAACCACGGTTCCCATATGGTGATGGAATGTCAGTACCATTCCTTTATCTTTCGCAATCTTTCCAAGTTTGTTAAGACCTGTCACAAGTCTGTCCCATTCCTCATCATTCATCACATATTTGCCTTCCTGGATCGGATGGTCGAGTTTTCCCTGAATGCTGTAGCTCTGCTCGGATACGCCGATGCATTTTGCTCCGACTTTCTTCAGAAAATCGCACTGTTCGATAAATGCGGCTTCTGTCTCTTCATATGGACGACTGATCAGGAATGAGGAGAACCACTGGTTACAGATGGTCATTCCCCTGAGATCCAGTGCTTTTTTCAATACTTCCGGGTCTGTCGGATAGTGGCTTCCCACTTCTGACCCTGTAAATCCTGCCAGTGCCATCTCACTGACTGTCTGTTCAAATGTATTCTCTTTTCCAAGATCCGGCATATCATCATTGGTCCAGCCGATTGGTGCAATTCCTAAAGATACTTTTTCTTTATTTAACATATCTTAAATCCTCCTTCCGGCATCTTATTCGTTACCGTTCTATCAGTAACGTCTCTATACCGGCTCTTTTTGTGATAACTTTTTAACATTTGTCTGTTTTCTATAATGGCTGTCGTTTTAACCACGACAGCCATTTGGTAATTATGTAATCTGATACTGATTATGCAAAATATTTCTCTACAAAATCTCTTGTCACTTCTGCAGCTTTCTTAACATTCTCATCATGAGACATTGCATAATATTCCGGACGGAACTCTTCGATCGTGCATACACCGTCGAATCCGATCTCTTTTAATGCTCCTGCAATTCCTGCATGGTCAACCACGCCTTCTCCTGGCCACAGTCTCTTGTCATCTCCGCATGATCCAAGCGGGAGATCTTCACAGTCATTCAGGTGATAAGCAAAGATCTTACTGCCATCTGCTGCTTTTAAGTCTTCCAGTTTTGAGCACATCTCATGGAAATGGAAGGTATCTACTGTGATTCCGACATTGTCTCTGTCAACAGCCTTTACTACATCGTATGCTGTTCCGAACTGGTTGATCGAACAGTTTGGTGCTCCGCAGAACTCCAGGGAAATCTTAATGTCTTTTCCAACTTTATCTGAAAGATAACGGAGTCTTTCTACTGCTTCTTCTTTGATTTCTGTCACAGATTTGTCTTTCACATCAAAGCTAGGTACTGTGATCAGCATCTTCATACCGATTGCTTCGCATACTTTGATGATAAAATCTGTCTCTTCATCTATCTCTTTTACACCTGCCTCATCTCTCTGGTTGAAGAAGATCAGTGTATTGTAAGCCCATGGTTTCAGATGATGGTTCTTGAACCAGTCAGCAAGTTCTTCTAATGTATGTTCTTTCAGGTAATCTTTTACACAGTCAAAACGGATCTCGATATAATCAAATCCATATTTTTCACACGCTTCCAGGTCTGCCATCAGTGACTGTCCCTTGCATTCCAGGGCTGTTGCTTCGTTAAATCCGATTTTCATTTTCTATATCCTCCTGTCGGTTATTTTTATGTGCACGTGTACGCATTCTTCAAAAAAATATATTTCTTAGTTTTATTTATAAAATTCTGGTTTCTCAACTGTTACAACTTTTTCGATATTTCCTGTCTCCTGGGCTTTTACTAATGCATCTGCTGTAACTGCTGCAAGATATCCATCCCATGTCGTAGGTCCTTCGATCACACCTTTTTCTGCACAGTCAACCCAGTTCTGGATCTCTGCATCGTATGCATCTTTGAATAATACGAAGCAGTCTGTTGTAATCTCTGTAGAGCACTGCGCATTCTTTCTGATAGAAGGTGCCATTGGTGTTCCCATCTTAAGTGCGCCGTCTTCGCATACAACTTCACAGTTGATATCGTAACCGAACTTACAGTTTACGAAGCATTCTACGTCGATGCAGATACCGCTCTTTGTACGCATCAGCATGATCTGTGGATCTTTCAGCTCTGAGTGAGAATATTTTGTAACCTTTGGCATGATAACCTGTACGCTTTCATAATCATCATTTACCAGCCAGTGGCATAAATCGATCTCATGGATAACAGTATCATGTACTGCCATTGGTGTGTTGTAGTTAGTTCCAACTTCCGGATTACGGTGTGTGCAGTGCATCATCAGCGGCTCTCCGTACTCTCCTGTTGCAATCGCATCTTTAATCTGGTTGTATCCTTTGTGATAACGTCTCATGAATCCTAACTGGATCAGATGCTTTCCTGCTGCTTCTTCGGCTTCCATAACTTTCTTGCAGTCATCTGCTGTTGTACAGAGAGGTTTTTCACAGAACACTCTTTTTCCAACTTTGATTGCCTCTAACAAGTCATCTACATGTGCGAATCCAGGTGATACGATCAGTACTGCATCTACTTCCGGATCATTGATCAGGTCTTTGCCGTTTGTATATACCTTTGCGCCTCCTGCAATCTCGGCTGCTTTCTTAGCTCCTTCTTCAAATACGTCAGATACTGCAACTACCTGTGCTCCCTGTGTTCTCTCTGTGATTCTCTTGATATGATCTCTTCCCATTCCGCCACATCCGATTACTCCTACGTTTAACATAATTTTTTCCGCCTTTCTTTTTTCATTTTCTGATTTTTTGTTTTTCTTTTGTTCATTTCCTTGTCTGTACCTGTATCTTATCATTGCGTGCACGTGAACGCAATATCCAAAATAGCTAAATTGAAATCAATTTTTTTATGAAGAATCACAAATTGATAAAGATTAAACAAGAAAAATGTGCAAAATGCTGTTCCGACTTTGAACTGGTTCTGCACTTTGCACATTAATTTTGTTACATTTTCCCAATTTGATTCTGTTTTATTGTCTCACATCTTCCTTTCTTTTATATTCACAGATTGTATTTTGTCTTAATCACAATCTCCGTATACTGATACTCTTCTTCCGGCTCTTTCCCGTCAAACAATTTATCGAACAGGATCATCACCGGGGAATATCCCTGTACATATGCGTTCTGTCCAAGCAGAAACTGGATCAGACCGCGCTTTAATTCCTGTTCGTTTCGGGTTGTCAGGTCATTGGAGATGACTTTTACTTTCCCTCCCAGGCTCTTATTCTTTAACACCTTGCATACCCCATCTGTTCCCGAAGCTGCCAGATATACACCGCACAGATCCGGATGCAATTTTAACATTTCTTCCGTAATCTTTCCGGTAATCTTACTGTCATCATATGCATACTGGATATCCAGAATCTCCACATCTTTCCGGACTGCGTGAAGTTCACTGATAAATCCCTTGCTCCTGTTCCTGTGCGACTGGTTCGACGGATATCCCGAGATTACCTGCACTTTCGCTCCCTCAGGAAGAATCTCTGCCATCAGTCCAGCTGCTACCTTACCACTCTGTAACGCATTCTGTCCCACAAAACAGAGTCTGTCGGAGTCTTCCAAATCTGAGTTGAAGGTCACAACCGGTATGCCTTCTTCCGCGAATTCGTGAATGAGTTTCTTCAATTCTTCATCTTCTACCGGAACCATGGCTATCCCCTTGCATCCAGATGCACGCATCTTTTTCATCGTGTCCATAACCTTCACGGAATCAATCCCGTTTAATTTTTTCACCATGACTTCAATTCCCATACGTTCAGCTTCTGCTTTGGCATCCTCAATTCCGTTCAACACCTTCTTCATAAATGGTGTATCTGCCGACTGCAATATCACCCCGATCCGCACAGACTGCTTTGCCATGGCAAGTGCCCTTCCTGCACGGTTCGGCTGGTATCCCATCTCTTCTGCTATCTTTTTTATCTTTTCCGCTACTTCCGGCTTGATTCTTCCACGGTCATTCAATGCCCGGTCTACCGTCCCTCTGGATACTCCGGCAGCCTCGGCAATCTGTTGTAATGTCACTCCCATAACTTCTTCCTCCGCTTTCGCGTTTACGTGCACGCTTTTTCTTATTATATCATCTGCCGGATATTAATCAAGAAATATTACTGAAAAAGTTTTCTGTTTAATCTACCAGACCGGCTACCCGGACCTCCATAAAAGTCAGGAACTTTTTCCTGACTTTTATTCCGTGGATATAGAATGCCTGAAGAATCAACTGGCAGCTATCACATCTGTCACAAGTTTTTCAAAATCTTTTGCCACGCGGTCTGCTGTCTCCTGAACTTCTGCGTGTGACAGTTTTTCATCTGTCACCCCCGCGGCCATATTCGTAATGCAGGAGATTCCGCACACTTCCATTCCCATGTGTCTTGCTGCCATAGCTTCGCAGGCAGTACTCATACCGACTGCATCTGCACCCCAACTTCTGACCATGCGGATTTCTGCCGGTGTCTCGTAATTTGGCCCGGTCAGCTGTACGTATACGCCTTCCCTGAGAGCTATTCCGCAGTCTTTTGCACTTTTACGGATAATTTCCTGAAGCTTTTTACTATATACCTCACTCATATCCGGAAATCTGGTTCCGAGCTCTTCGATATTCGGTCCAATCAAAGGACTTGGTACTGCTGTTGTAATGTGATCTGTGATCAGCATAAAGTCACCCGGTTTAAATGATGGATTGACTCCGCCTGCCGCATTCGTCAGAAGGATCTTCTTTACTCCCATCATCCCCATCAGTCTGGTTGGAAGTACAACGTCCTGCATCGGGTAACCTTCATAATAATGTACCCTTCCCTGCATCAGTACGACCGGGACGTCTTTCACATATCCGAATACAAACTGCCCTTTATGTCCCTGAACAGTCGATACCGGGAATCCTTCAATCTCTGTATATTTTACAATCTTTTCTATCTGGATCTTCTCGGCATAATCTCCGAGACCGGATCCTAAGATGACTGCTTTTTCTGGTTTAAAATCTGTCTTTTCTCTTATGCTTTTTAAACATTTTTCCAGTTTTTTATACATACTTCAACATCCTTTCTTTCACCGCATCATCCGCAAATGCCACATCCACTGCGTTCCTCATCATAAGATGAATCTCTTCATCGGTGATTCCATAATTCTTTCGGATAAATTCCAGTTCTTTTGTCAGTGTTGTGTTGCTGACTGTACGGTTATCGGTATTTACCGTTACCTTTAATCCGGCATTCAGAAACTCCCGTATCGGATAATCCTTTGTGCCTTCTACCGCTTTTGTCTGCAGGTTGCTGATCGGGCACATCTCGATGCCGATTCCTTTTTTCTGCAATTCTTTCTGTATATCGGCATGCCCTCTCATGGCGATTCCATGACCGATCCGTCCGGCTCCGGCTTCTACCGAATCGAGAATATTCTGCACACTTCCACACTCTCCCGCATGCAGTGTAAATGGCATCCCAAGTTTTCTTGTCTTTCTGAACAGTTCCATAAATTCCGACATCGGATACAGGCTTTCTGCTCCTGCAAGATCAGCGGCACACACCCCTTCGCCCAGATATTCTCTGGCTGTTTTTATCATCCGGTAATTATCTTCCTGACTGTGATGACGCATGGCACAGGTGATCACACCATATTCGATTCCGAAATCTTTTTTCCCCTTCTCAAGTCCTGCCAGAACTGCTTCGATTACTTTTTTACAGTTCATATCCGCAGTTTCGGACAAAAGAGGGGCAAATCTTATCTCTGCATAACTGACATTTTCCTTCTTCATACTTTTCAGGACATCATATCCGGCTTCCGAAAGTCCGTTTTCATCCATAATACACTGTCCCGGTAGTGTGAATTTTTCCAGATATTCATTCAGGCTTCTACAGTCTTCCGATACGCTGAGTTCTTCTTTTGCTACCGTTCTTCCCAGTCTTTTTTCAATAAATTTCCGACTTAACGATCCATCCAGATGGCAATGAAGTTCTATCTTTGGTAATTTTATGAATTCTTCCTTCGTCATTTTTTCACCTCATTTCATCCCTTTATTTCTCATTCTTCAGATTACCCGGTCCGAACCCCAGTGGAAGTAACTCTTTCAGCGTGTAGATATCATAATGTTCCGTATCTGTTGCGAGAATGATTTCAAATTCTTCCGGATCACAGAATTCCATCATCACCTGTCTGCACACTCCGCACGGCGGCGCATATTCTGTCAGTATTCCTTCTTTTCCTCCTACGATACAGATTGCTTCAAATTCTTTCACGCCTTCACTTACCGCCTTAAAAAATGCAGTTCTCTCTGCACAGTTCGTTGGTGTATATGCTGCGTTTTCGATATTACAGCCGGTATAAATCACCCCATTTTTTGCCAGCAATGCTGCCCCAACCTTGAATCCGGAGTATGGTGTATACGAATACTGCAGCTGTTCTATTGCAGTTTCTATCAACTGATTTCCATTATACTTTTTATTCTTTTCTGACTTTTCCATCTTGTGTCCCCATTTTTTTATGTTCCTGCTACTTGTTTTTTTCTTTCTCACACCGGATCAGATTACGTACTGCCCCCACTGCTGTCCTGACTGCCATATCGGTATCATGTACCACCGGATTTTCCAGTCCCAGTTTTTCTCTTTCCTGGTTTGCCATGACAAGAAAGCATGCCCCTGCTCTAACATGTAATTTGCCGGCTACAATGAACATTGCCGCAGACTCCATCTCGGAAGCCAGACATCCCATCTTCTTCCAGGCCTCCCATTTATTCAACAGCTCATAGCCAGCCGGCATTGCTTCCGGCTCATGCTGACCGTAAAATGCATCCTTTGACTGTACCACTCCTGTATGCCAGATGCAGCCATCCTCTTTTGCAGCCTGTACCAATGCATTGGTCACTTCTAGATTGGCAACTGCCGGATATTCGATCGGTGCATATTCTTTACTTGTTCCTTCCATGCGAATCGAACCAGTCGCAATCACAATATCGCCGCTTTTTACTTCCGTCTGCATCCCGCCACAGGTTCCGATCCTGACAAATGTATCTGCCCCGCAGCGTGCCAGCTCTTCCATTGCAATTGCCGCCGATGGTCCTCCGATTCCTGTTGATGTCACACTTACTTTCTCACCATCCAGCATTCCTGTATAAGTCGTAAATTCCCGGTTACTTGCAACCAATACCGGTTTTTCCAGATAGCTTGCTATCTTTTCACATCTTCCCGGATCTCCCGGCAGGATCACATAGCGTCCGACTTCGCCTTTGGCAACCTGAATATGATACTGTCTGTTTACATCTTCTGAATAATTTTTCATACCGATCCTCCTTCTGCATTTTCTATACAAGTCATGCTTCTGTCTTTATTTTACCACAATTTATAGTGAAATAATTACCCAGTTGGAACAGAAAAAAACATGAGTACAGACAACGTCCATACCCATGTTTTCTACTATGCTCTTTATTCACTCTGTACTTTCTCTACATAATCAAGAATGATCTCTGCAGCATCTTCCAGATCAATATGACTGGTGTTGACCATCAGATCATAATTCAACGGCTCTCCCCAGGTTCTTCCGGTATAGTAATTATAGTACCGCTGTCTGGATGCATCTTCATCGTCCATCTCTTTTAATGAAATTCCTCCGTATACTTCTTTACTTCTTTTTTCTCTGAACGCATCATCTGCATAAACAAAGATATGATAACAGTCCGGAATGTCGGCAAGAACTGCATCTGCGCATCTTCCCAGGAATACACCGCCGGATTTTTCTGCGATCCGGCGTATCAATGCAGCCTGCTCTTTATACATTTTATTATAATCCGGAATGATATTGTTTCCGATTCCAAATCCTGCGAAGAAATTACTGTGGCCGGATGGAACCCTGTATGCTTCCTCCAGGATATTCTCCACATCCATATCTCCATTTCCGACTTTTTCAGCCGCCAGATATACGATCTGTCTGTCATAGCAGCGTACCTTCATCTTTTTTGCAAGAATCTCTGCGATTTCTCTTCCGCCGCTTCCATACTGTCTGCTGATTGTGATAATCGTATGTTCTCTCATTTTACAACTCTCCCTTCGCTTCACGCTCGATCAGTTCTTTCATAATATCCGGATACTGTTTGTCCAGATGATAGAAGATAAGTACCAGAAGGACACCAGCCGCAACGATCAGTGGGCCGCCTTTGTAAATGTTGACGATCATATGTAAAGCACTGTCTGGCTGTGTAACACTTCCGGAAGCTGTACTGATATATCCGCCAAGTGAGAGAAGTCCCGTCATAGCTGCAGATGCCACACCGGCACCTACCTTTGTTCCGATAGAACCACCGGCGAAGATCAGACTTTCCTGACGTACGTGTGTCTTCCACTGTCCGAATTCTACAACATCGCCGATCATTCCAAATACTACGGCATTCAATGGTGCAAGACCGATCGCTCTTGTAACACAGCTCATAACCATCCACGGAACACTGTATGGGTTCAGGAAGAACAAAAGCTGTCCAACTAAGGCGATGCCACTTCCTGCGAGTGCGATATTTCTTTTTCCGTATTTTCTAATCAGTGGCGCACACAGGAAAATACATACAACCAGTGTCAGAATCTCTGTCAGATACAGTGCACTGTAAAGCCATGTATCGTTGTGGAAGATATATTTACAATAGTATGGAAGAATGGTTCCTGATACGCTAAATGACACACTCTGGAACATCCAAAGTAAAAGTACTGCCCAGAAATACTGGTTGGTAAGTAATAATTTCAGACCTTTTTTTACAGGTACTTTTTCTGCCTTTTCCTGTCCTGCAATCACAACTGTCTCTTTACAGTTGATGAAGCAGATCAGAAGAAGAATCAGTGCGATCACTGCCCATACGGTCATGGTCTTCACCCATGCTGCCTGATCGTTACCGAATAACTTCACAAGTGGTGTTGTACAGGTAACTGCAATGATTTTTCCCAGCGGCGACAGTCCCATTCTTACAACGCTTAACATATCTCTTTCGGACGATATACGTGTCATCATTGCCGAAAGACTTCCGTAAGGAAGGTTGATCGCAGTATAACATACCGTTGTGCAGAAGTTATAAGTTACAAAGATATAGATTGCCTGTACCATTCCCATTGTGTGTGGTACTGTAAACAATAAAATTGCCGATAATGCATATGGCACACTCATCCAGAGAATCCATGGTCTTGATTTTCCCCATTTTGAGTTTGTCTTTTCTACGATGATTCCCATGATCATATCTGAAAATCCATCAAAAAATCTGGATATCAGCATGATCAGACCTACCGTTGCGGCTGCGACTCCGACATAATCTGTATAGAATAATGTAAGAAGTGTTCCTACCATACCAAATACCACATTACATGCCACGTCGCCTCCGGCATACGATAATCTTACCGGCCATGACAATTTTCCGTTTGCTGTACTGCCTGACTTTTTTTCTCCCACGTTCCATCTCTCCTTTTCAACTCTTCTGATGATATAAGAAAAAGACCTGCAAATATATTCACAGATCTTTTTCTTAGGATTTATACTGCTTTTGACTTAGACTGTGATTTCAGATATTTTTACCGGACGATGCTCTTCCAGAGATTTCTTTGCCGCAAGTCCCATAAGAACCGGCTCAAGTCCATCCATAACGCCAAGCGGTGTATCTGTGTCATTTTCAATGGCTTCGATGAAGCACTTGATCTCTTTTGCGTAAGCTGCCATATAGCGTTCCAGGAAGAAGTATAATGGCTTCTCTCCTGTAACTCCGTCTGCATTGCTGATAACTGCGGATGATGTAGAATCGTTGGATACTGCAACCATTCCTTTCGATCCGAATACTTCTGCTCTCTGGTCATATCCATATGCTGCTTTTCTTGAGTTGTCGATCACAGCGATCGCACCATTTTCCATCTTCAGTGTGATAACGGCTGTGTCTACGTCTCCCGCCTCTCCGATTGCAGGATCTACAAGAACTGCTGCCTCTACATATACTTCTGTTGCATTGCATCCCGCAAGAAAACGTACCATATCAAAATCATGGATGGTCATGTCTAAGAAGATTCCGCCGGATACTTTTACATAGTCTGCGCATGGTGGTTCAGGATCTCTTGATGTGATCTTGATGATATGTGTATCTCCGATCTTTCCATCTGCAACCGCTTTCTGTACTGCTTCGAAATTGTGATCAAATCTGCGGTTGAATCCAACCTGGTATTTTACGTTGCTTTCTTTTAATGCATCGATAACTTCTTTGATCTTTGCCACATCATGATCGATTGGTTTTTCACAGAAAACATGTTTTCCTGCTTTGATCGCCTCTACTGAGATCGGTGAGTGTGTGTCTGTAGAAGAACAGATCAGTACTGCATCAATATCCGGATCTGCAAGGATTTCTTTATAATCCTTTGTGACTGCTTCTACGCCCATGTCTTTTGCCCATTTTTCTGTCTGCTCATTCATGAACGGATCTGCAAGCATCTTTACCTTTGCGTCAGCTACCTGTGTGCAGATACTTTCTACATGTACTTTTCCGATTCTTCCTGCTCCAATAATTCCTACGTTTACCATTTTTCCTTCTCCTTTTTTGCGTTTATTTTTTATTTTCTTTTTTCATTGCCACTTTTATAATCCAGTCTTCTCAGCAATGAATTTTCTTGCTTTTAATGCATATTCCAGTGGATTTGCCTTTGCCGGGTCCTGCTCTGCTTCTACTACCATGTACCCTGTGTATCCGGATTCTTCCAGTACTTTGAAGATTGGATCAAAGTCGATATCTCCGTCTCCAGGTACGGTAAATGTTCCCATTCTTACGCCATCTAGGAAGCTCATATCTTCTTTCTTTACCTTTTCAACCATCTCTTTCCGGATGTCTTTGAGATGTACATGTTTGATCCGGTCTGCATATTTCTTTACCATTTCCAGTGGATCTTCTCCGCAGTATGCAAAATGTCCGGTATCAAACAGAAGACTTACATATTCCGGATCTGTATTTACCATCATGCGCTCTACTTCGTCTGCATTCTGTACAACGGTTCCCATGTGGTGATGGAAGGTAAGTGCGATTCCATATTCTTCTTTTGCAATCTTTCCAAGTCTGTTCATTCCGTCGCAGAAGGTCTTCCACTCTTCGTCATTCATCACATATTTATGTCCGAATACTGGTGTATCCAGCATTCCCTGTACGCTGTAGCTCTGCTCTGATGCTCCGATCACTTTTGCTCCCATCTCTTTCAGATAAGCAAGCTGTGCACGGAACTCTTTTTCCACTTCCTCAAATGGTTTCGTGATCAGGAATGCGGAAAACCACTGGTTACAGATCTCTACTCCCCTCAGATCCAGTGCATGTTTCAGTACTTTTGTATCTTTTGGGTATTTGTTTCCTACTTCTGATCCTGTGAAACCAGCCAGTGCCATCTCACTGACACACTGTTCAAATGTGTTCTCACTTCCAAGATCCGGCATATCATCATTTGTCCATGCGATTGGTGCGATTCCGAGTTTTACTTTGTTCTTGTCTAACATTTCTTTTACCTCTTTCTTTTATGATTTTCTTTTTATTTTTTCGTGTTTTCTTTATGTCTATATATTAACTGCATTTTGATTTTTTTGACATCTGGACAATTTTTCGATATCTGTATGATATTTTCAGGCTTATCTGGTATACTTTTTTTGGATTGACTTTGTTAATTATTTTTTGGCTTATTTTTGTGTTTTATTTTTAGGTCTTCCATGTGCATTTCTTTCCTTCTGGTTTTTGCACGCCTTTTTGGGTTTCCAGACAAAAAAAGTCATTTTCACAGTGCTTTTACTGTAAAAATGACTTTTATTTTTCTTATTATTCTGAGCGTTTCCTGTACTGTGCAGGACTCATTCCTTCTGCTTTTTTAAATACTTTTGAAAAATAATGATAATCGTTAAATCCTGACTGTTCCGCAACCTGCCACATCTTAAGTGTCGTCTCTCTTAAAAGCTTCTTTGCATATTCCATCCGAAGATTCAGAAGATAGCCTGCAAATCCAATCCCCATTTCCTGGCTGAACAGATAGCTCAGATAGGTACTGTTGACACCGGCTGCTTCCGCTGCATCTCCAAGTCCCACAGCTTCTTTATAATGTCTGGCTACATAATCGGCTGCAATCCTGACCGGCTGGCTGATCTCTTCCGGGATCTTATGTTCCTGATATTCAAATGCCTGCTCCGAAAGTGCCTTCAACTGTTCTTCGACATCTCTGATCCCGTAAAATTTGTGTTCTTTTCCGATTATGTCCGGACATAGCTCCTGTTCCAGTTTACGGAACCACTGTCTGATAAGCATACTGTCAGTTCGCTCCTTCTTAAATGCTTTCACCGAAGTCTCCACCATTGTAATGAACGCTTCTTTTTCATTCTTTCTTCTGAAACGCTCTGCCTGCTCCAGAAATTGTTTTGCTTCTCCCGGCAGTTCTTTTCCCACTGTCTTGTCTGCTTCATAATAGGCAACTCCATCTTTTTCATAGAAGCTGTTTTTTATCATGGTTCTTGCCTGCTGATAAGCCTGACGGAGTGCATCCATGCCAATACAGATATTGCTGACCCCGATCTTATAATGATATGCTTCTTCTTTACAGATCTTATAACAGACCGAAGCCGTGCCGGTCAACTGCCGGTACATGACACTGCTTTTATATTCACCCGACAGATCCAGGAAACAGCAGAGCGTACCGTTGCCGATATAGATCACTTCTTTTTCTGTATCCGACTCTTCTTTCAGCTTTTCTCTAAAATATTGATAGAATTCCAGACTGTCCTGCTCCAGTTTTACTTCTTCCAGCGGATCATCCGAAGCTTCCTGTTCCTCTCTTTTTATCACAATCACCGCACTGTTCTGATATTTTCCACGGATTCCCGCACTGATCCTTTCTTTTTCCCGTTCTTCCTGTGACAGTGTTCCCACCAGTATCTGATTGAAGAACAGAAACTTTTTATTGGCATCCGCCTCTTTTTCTTTTCCCTTAAGTTCTGTGCTTCCGACTCCCTGTTCCGGTGTCTGGTTGTTTCCAGATTCTTCTTCTGCCTTTTCCAGTTGTTCTTTCGCTGTCTCAAGAAGTGTATACAGACTTTCTTCATTCAGTGTATTCTTCAGAACATATTCGTCTGCGCCTTCTTTCATTGCCTTTTTCACGTAATCAAATTCGTCATGACAGCTAAGTACGATCACATAAACTTTCGGGTAATTCTTCTTAATCTCTTTGATCAGTTCAATCCCATCCATCAACGGCATCGCAATGTCTGTGACAACCAGTTCAACCGGTTCCTGTTTCAGCACTTCCAGTGCCTCTTCTCCGTCTCTTACATCTGCTGTGATCTCAAATCCTGCCTTCTCCCACGACGATAGCATCTTAAGATAACTCCGAACCAGAAAGTCATCGTCTGCCAATAATGCTTTTCTCATGATTCTTCATCCTCATTTCTGTTCACAGGCAGATAGATACGGGCTATTGTACCTTTCTCATCACTTTCCAGTGAAAGTTTTGCCTGCTTTCCATAATATAATTTTAATCTGTCCTGAATATTCTGGATTCCGACCGCTGTAAGTCCCTTGGTCTTCTTTTCCTTCTTCTTAAGTAATTCTTCGATCTGTTCTTCTGACATTCCTCTTCCGTTGTCCTTTACTTCCAGATACAGTCTGGAACCGGATGTGTAAGCTTCTATCAGAAGTCTTTTTTTCTGCTTTTTTATATCCAGTCCGTGTATGATTGCATTTTCCACAAGTGGCTGCAGGAGCAGTCTTGGTATCTTACACTGCTCTGCTTCCCGTTCTATCTTATATTCTGTCTGGTATGCTTCTCCATTCCGGAATTCCTGCAGATGGATATAATTTTCCAGAATCTGAACTTCTTCCGCTACCGTAAGAAACGCACCTTTTTTGCGGATACAGGTCTGTAAAAGTTCCACAAAGTCCTCGATTACCGTAGCGATCTCTTTCTGTCCGTGAATCAATGCATAACACTTGATGGAATTCAGTGTATTATACATAAAATGTGGTGTGATCTGGTACTGCAGTGCCTCCAGTTCCGCATCCTTTTTCTTCTTTTCTTCTGCAATCAGCTGCTTTATCAACTCTTCTATGCGGTCAAGCATCCGGTTGAATTCTTTTGCCGCCAGACCGATCTCATCGTTGGACACCACTTCTGCCCTTGTTGCCATCTCTCCCGCCGATACTTCCTGCATCGCTACCATTAGTTTCCGCACCGGACGGTAAACGATTCTTGATATGTATACGGCCGCAATCACCGCCACCAGACTGAGTATCGCTGCTACGCCAAAGACATATTTCCGCACCTGCATCAGATTACTCAATATCACACTTCTCTTTACGCTCGCAAAAATTCCACACCTGGAAAAGCTTCCCTCACAGTAAATGTAGATTGTCTCTTTCCCGGCTCCCGTTATTTCCGAATGGTTCGTCCACTTTCCATATATTTTTTCCGGAAAATCTTTCCCCATCTGTGACAATCCCCGTGCTGCAATAATCTTCCCGTTTCCGATCAGTTCCATCTGATCCAGTTCCTGATTTGCCGGATCTTCCAGATAATCATAGCTTAAATTTTCTTCTTCGATATTGGTGCAGACATAGCCCATTACATTTCCCTGCGTATCTGTCACCTCTTCTATAAACTGCAGGAGCTTCTCCTGATTGTGCACCAGATCCTCCATGATCACAGGACCAGTATCTTTTCCACATTTTTTCAGAAATTGCTGTATCTTTTCCTCTTCTATCCCACTTTTATACACCGGATAATCCATGGTTGTCACCACCTGTCTCTTATCCGGTATCACAAGATATACAGAAGAGATTGCCTGATCCATCTTGGCAAATATACGTAGTCTGGTGGAAAGATCACTCAGTCTCTTTTCATCACCGTCTTTCAGGTAGGATTCCAGACTCGCTTTTACTTCACTGTCACAGGATGCTTTCATATCTATGCTGCATACATTTTTCATCATATCATCGATTGTATCTGCCAGAAGTCTGGTGCGCTGGCTTAATACTGTCACATAATTTTCTTCGATCATTGCTGCCGACCGTCCGTAGAATACAAAAGCAAGTGCTGCTGACGTGAGTAATGTAATCCCTACGATGGATATCAGGACTTTACTTCTTATACTTCTGACTTTCATAATGCCTCCTGTACTCTTTTACATTATCTTTTGTCAATATATCCGCTTTCAGTTCATATTCGTTTTTTAATTTTTTCCCGTTCCGCAACTTCTGGATATAATGGATCGTCTCGTAACCGATCTGATAACCGGACTGTGCCGCCAATGCGCAGATTTCTCCTTTTTCCACTGCTTTCAGGGAATCTTCCTGCTCATCTACCGCCACGATCTTAATATCTGTGTCTTTCAGTTCATCTACAAGTCCCATAGCCGTAACCGCACTGGTTGCCATGATTCCTCTGATCTGCGGGTACTGTGTCATAAGATCACGTACTTTCTGCTCCGACATCTGAAGGTTCGCATACCCACTTTCGATAAACCGTACCGTCATCTCCGGCTCTGTTTTCATATACTCTTCAAAGCCTTCCACCCGTTCTCTGTGTCCCTGCTGTTTCAGATCACCTGCTATCACCCCGACTTCTCCTTTATGCCCTAATTGCTTTGCCAGTTCTTTCGCAAGCCGGTAACCAGTCTTGTGATTGTCGATACCGATATACGGAAGCTGCGCCGAAGAAAATCCATTATCAAATGTAACTGCCGTAATCTTATTCTCCCTGATATCGTCCAGATATTCCGGTACATAGTCCGAATCTATCGGAGCCACTGCAAGTGCATCTACTTTCTGTTCCAGTAGCTTTTCCACCTGTTTTTCCTGTACCTCCCGATCCAGCTCCGAATCCGGTGCAAGTGTGATCACGTCCATATCATATTTTGCGGCGGCCGCTTCCATACCGGAATTGACCGACATCCAGTATTCACTTGTATTTGACTTTGTCACAACGCCTACTACATAACGGTCTTCTGCTTTCCGGTAGGAAGTCCTGCTGCTGCATCCGCCTGCGATCAGACTTGTTATCACAAGAAGTACAGACAAACGCAATCGTTTCTTTCGAAATTTCATATCTGCTCATTCCTCGCATCATTTTGATCCCTTGTGTATCACAAATTCGTATTACAAGTTATATTTTGTCTTAATGTCCATTCCTGTATACAGATACTCGCTCTGTGGATATTCCTCATTCAGAAGAATATCTGCCAGAATCCGCTGTGGCCTGTATCCCTGTTCAAAACCATTCTGGTCAATCAGAAAATCCGCTTTGTCTTCTCTTAACAGCTTTTCATTCTTCGCCGTCTGGTCATAGATGATGACATAAGGTCTCTGTTCGACTCCCAGTTTGCGGAATGCTTCCACGATTCCTTCCTGCCCGCCGGATACCACAAAGATTCCGTTAATTCCAGAGATTCCTATCATGGCATTCTCAATGATACGTTCTACCTCGTCTGCATTATTAAAACTTCCCTGCACTCCGGCGATCTCAAGCTTCGGTGATATCTGCTTGATCTCTTCCACAAATCCGTCCACACGGGAATTATTCAGCATACTGCTGAAATACCCTGTGATGACAAGAATTTTCCCGACACCTCTGGTCATCATCCCGAACAGCCCTGCTGCCATCTGTCCGCTTCGCTTGTTATCCATTCCGACAAAGCAGCATCTCTTCGTTCCGACAATATCGGAGTTAAATGTGACAACCGGAATCTTCTGTTCATTCACCAGCCAGTTGAGCTTCTCTCTCACGCCTTCGGAATCCACCGGCATGAGTGCCAGCCCCTGGATGCCTTCTTTTACCAGTTCATCAATCGCACGCAGCTGATCCTCTTCACGCACCGATGTATTCTCCTGAATCAGCACTTCAATTCCCAGATCCTCCAGTTCTTTTTTTCCTGTCAGAATCCCTCTTTTTACTTCCAGCATGAAAGAAGATCCGGAAAGCTGTGTCACGATTCCGATCTTTTTCTTTCCTGTCCCGCTCTTCTGTTTCTTTCTTGCTTTGTGTACATATCCCATTTCTTCTGCGGTTCTTTTTACCATCTCGGCGACTTCCGGATTGATCCTTCCACGGTTATTCAGTGCCCTGTCAACCGTTCCTCTGGATACCCCGGCTTTTTCCGCAATCTGCTGTATCGTTACTGCCATACTGTCCGACTCCTTTATTTCTGTAATTTCTGTTCTTTTTTCTTTATCATAGCACATACACAAAAAGCACGCAATATTTTATTGCGTGCTTTTTGTGCTTTCTGCATTGATATAAGCCTTCATTTATCTCTTCTGGTGGCTGTTCCTTTGGTGACTGCTCTCCTTCTCCAGTTCTTCTCTTTTTTTCAATCTCCTGTCTCGACAGGCCATATATATCTTTTTGCATAACAAAAACCTCCTATATGATCTCAACTCTTTTCAGTCTTTATCATATAGGAGATTTCTTAATTAACTTCTATAGAAACTTAAACAATATTTAAACTCTGTTTTCTAGCGTTTCACATTGAATGCTGCTTTTCCAGGATATACCGCACTTGCTCCAAGTTCTTCTTCGATTCTCAGTAACTGGTTGTATTTTGCCACACGTTCTGATCTGGAAGGTGCTCCTGTCTTAATCTGGCAGGTATTCAGTGCAACTGCAAGATCTGCGATCGTTGTGTCCTCTGTCTCTCCGGAACGGTGAGAGGAAATTGCTGTATATCCGGCTTTGTGCGCCATCTTGATTGCTTCCAGAGTCTCTGATACAGAACCAATCTGGTTCAACTTGATAAGAATCGAGTTACCGCATCCCATTTCAATTCCCTTGGAAAGTCTCTCTGTATTCGTTACAAACAGATCGTCTCCGACTAACTGTACTTTATCTCCAAGCTCTGCTGTCAGTTTCTGCCATCCTTCCCAGTCTTCTTCATCCAATGCGTCTTCGATAGAGATGATCGGATACATGTCTACCAGTTTCTTCCAGTGTTCGATCAGTTCTTCTGAAGTGAACTTTGTGCCTGCCTTTGGAAGTACATATTCGCCCTTCTTCTCACCCTTCCACTCGGAAGATGCCGCATCCATGGCGATCATAAAGTCTTTTCCCTGCTCATATCCTGCATCTTTTACTGCATCTAAGATGTACTGGATCGCTTCTTCATCTGAGGCAAGATCCGGTGCGAACCCACCTTCATCCCCTACAGATGTTGCAAGTCCTTTTGATTTTAATAATGCTGCCAGCGCATGGAACACTTCTGTACACCAGCGGAGTGCTTCTTTGAAGCTTGGTGCTCCCACAGGCATGATCATGAATTCCTGTACATCTACTGTGTTAGCCGCATGTGCGCCTCCGTTCAATATATTCATCATAGGTACCGGAAGTCTGTTGCCACTCACTCCGCCTAAGAATCTGTAAAGTGGAATCTCCAGGGCATTTGCTGCTGCTCTTGCGCTTGCGATTGATACTGCAAGGATAGCGTTTGCTCCCAGATTTGACTTATCTTTTGTTCCATCAGCTTTGATCATCGCTGCATCTACCGCATAGATGTCTGATGCGTCTACGCCTTTCAGTGCATCGTTGATCACTGTATTGATATTTTCTACGGCTTTGGTGACACCTTTTCCTCCGAAACGTGATTTGTCTCCGTCACGCAGTTCCAGTGCCTCGAATTCTCCTGTGGATGCTCCACTTGGTGCTGCGCCTCTTCCAACTGTTCCATCCAGAAGATAGACTTCTGCCTCTACTGTCGGATTTCCTCTCGAATCAATAATCTCTCTTCCGATAACCTTCTCAATTGCTAAAAACTTCTCCATGTCAAGATCCTTTCCCATGGAATCACTTCTGCTTCTCTTGCTCAGGGACGAAGCAGAAGGAGTTCTCCATGATTTATTCACACGATAGTTAGGTTTCTCTAACTATCGTTAGCATATCATAACATTTTGAATAAATCAAGAATATATTTTTATTAAAAATGAGAACTTTTACCGGTTATCTAAGTTCGGCTTCTTCTTTTGTTTCAAATAGTCTGTGTTTCTTTACTTGAATTCTTCCACCATCCGGCCATATTGTTGACATATAAAGGCGGTAATCAAAACTTCTTCTGATTACCGCCCAAAGGATATAAATGTATTTCGGCTGTTTCATCTCTGAAACTAAGCCACCTGGGACAAACAAAAAACCACTTTTAAAACCACTTTTCACGTCCCCCTGGCTAGCAAAGTGCTTTTCCAAGCGCCTGACAAGCAGCTACTGCATCGTCATCCGGCGCTTCATTTGCAAGTACGCTGTCACAAGCAAGGACAGCTCCATCGCCTTTACATGTCTCTTCCCATGTTCTCATCCATTCTCCGTCTCCCCATCCGTAAGATCCGAAGAGTGCGATCTTCTTTCCGCCAAGCTTGCCTTCGCAGTCAGAGAACATCGGCTCGAATTCGCTGTCTTCCAGTTCTTCCGCTCCCATAGCCGGGCATCCGAATGCTACCGCATCGTAAGCGTCCATCTTATCTGCACCGAATTCTGAAGCTGTTAATACATCTACTTCTGCTCCTGCAGCCTTTGCTCCTTCTGCTACTTCGTTTGCCATAGCCTCTGTGTTACCTGTTCCGCTCCAATATACTACTGCAATTTTACTCATTGTTTTCTACCTCTTTCATTGATAATTTTATATGTCAGGCAGCTACTGTAAGCTGCAAAACACTTCTTCCCTGCTGCCAGAGACGTACATAGACATCTCTGCATTTTTTATATTTTGCAAATGTTTTCCGGCATGCGCACTCATCACAATATACTTTCCAGCATCCCACACACTTGAAATTGCGCCCTTCATTTGTAATAAATCCGATCACATCTCCCAGTGGATAATCGAGAAAAATTCCGATTTCATGTGGAAATTCATTGTTTTCGCCGATTCTTGATTTTAACCGGTCCAATGCATATTCCACATCCGTGCTTCCATATCCGTATTTTTTGAGGAACTTCGCCACTCCCGGACGGTTCAGACTGACCGAAAGCTGTTTCTTTCGATAGACATAGACCAGTACGCGGTTCTCCTGCCTCCGCAATATATAGAGACGGATACCCTTTTCTTTCATGCACCGGTTCCAGAACTCAATCTGATCTTCCACGTCTGTATCATCTGCAAATGTCATATTAAATAAATTTGCCGATTTCATAGATGCAAGTGTTGCCGAACAATGTTCCACCAGGCACTTTTCAATCAGATATCTGTTTGCCATCTTAGTTCCTCCTAATTTACGTTAGTTTTTACTAACATCCTTGTATTTGAATATTATCTTATTCTTTCAAAACTGTCAAGAATTATGCACAAAAAAGAAGCTTAACGAATTTAAATCTCATTAAGCTTCTTTTTTTCTTTTTTATATGTCAGTTTTATTCTACGCATCCAAAAGATTCTGCATACTCTTAAGTCCGATTACCAGTGTTGATGTATTGTGCAGCAATGCAGATGTTGTCGGCATGATGATTCCTGCCACGCCAAGACCGATCAGCCCTGCGTTAAATCCGACGATCATACGGTAATTGCGGCTGATTCTCCTGATCAGACCATTACTAATCTTCTTCAGAGTTACCAATTCTCTTAAATTATCTGCACCAACGGTAATATCTGCGATCTCTCTTGCAAGTTCTGCACCATCACTGATCGCGATTCCTACATTTGCTGCGGAAAGAGCCGGTGAATCATTGATACCGTCACCGATCATAATAACCTTACGCCCTGCTGCTTTTTCTTTATCACAAAAACTTGCCTTATCTTCCGGCAGTACTTCCGCATAGTATTCATCCACGCCTACGCGTTTTGCAATTGCTTTTGCGGTACGTTCACTGTCACCGGTCATCATAACAATCTTACTTAATCCCGCTTCACGAAGTTCCTTTATTACCTCTGCTGCTTCTTCACGTAACGGATCTTCGATGCAGATCACTGCTGCAAGTTTTCCTTCAATCGCCATATACAAATGCGAATATTCTTCCGGCAGATTATCAAACTGTTCTTTCTTACCATCTGGAATGATTACCTTTTCATCTTCGAATACAAAATGATAGCTTCCGATAACAGCTTTCTTTCCTTCGATCTGTGTGGAAATTCCATGGGCTACGATGTATTCCACTTTTGAATGCATCTCCTCATGATCCAGATGTTTTGCCTTTGCTGCGCTGACAACTGCTTTTGCCATAGAATGCGGGAAATGTTCCTCCAGGCATGCAGCAATACGGAGCAGTTCATCTTCATTCATTTCATTGAATGATACCACTTTTGCCACTGTCGGTTTTGCTTTTGTCAGTGTTCCCGTCTTATCAAATACGATGGTATCTGCTTCGGCAACTGCTTCCAGATATTTTCCACCTTTTACTGTAATCTTATACATACCTGCTTCGCGAATCGCAGAGAGTACGGAGATTGGCATCGCAAGTTTTAAAGCACAGGAGAAATCTACCATCAGAATAGACAATGCTTTTGTCGTATTTCTTGTAAGCAGCCAGGTAAGTGCTGTTCCTCCAAGAGAATACGGAACCAGTTTGTCTGCCAGATGTTCTGCCCTGCTTTCCAATCCTGATTTCAATTTTTCAGAATCTTCTATCATAGCCGCAATCTTTTCGTAACGGCTGGATCCACCGACAGCCTTTACATTAATTGTGACCTCTCCTTCTTCCACAACAGTTCCTGCATATACATAATTTCCAATTGTTCTTCTTACCGGCACAGATTCTCCTGTCAGGGAAGCCTGATTGATCATTGCTTCTCCGTCCACAACTTCACCGTCAAATGGAATTACATTTCCCATATGGACTACCACCTGATCACCGGCTTTAATCTTACTTGACGGAACAAGGACGGCCTGGTCTTCTGTCTTCAGCCATACTTTTCCGACATTCAATGACATGGTCCTTGCCAGATCATCAACTGATTTCTTATGTGTCCACTCTTCCAGAAGTTCTCCGATTCCAAGTAAGAACATCACAGATCCCGCAGTATCAAAGTCACTTCTTAAGATAGAGACACCGATTGCCGTAGCATCCAGTACAGGGACTTCCAGTTTTCTTTCCATCAGTGTCTTAATACCTTTCCAGATATATTTTGCAGACATAATGGTTGTATATGCTGCTGAGATCGGATATGGCAGTAAGAATTTTCTACCATAATGGAACAGAATCTTATCCACCAGTTTCTCCTGATACTCTGCATTCATTGCTCTTCCGGATGTCTCTAACAGGCCATTCGGCACTTCTACTTCCTCATAACGGAATCTGCGAAGTCCTTCGATGATTGTTTCTCTGTTTCCCTTATAATGAATCGTTGCGTCCGCCGTTCTGTCATAGACATCTGCGCGGAATACGCCGTCTATATTCTGCAGATAAAAGAGAAGAATGTCCGCCTGTTCATGAGTCATGCGTTTCTGCTCCATGTGGATACGGATTCTTCCTCTTATCTCATGCTTAATCTTAAATTTCACTCTTGTCACCTCTTGCTAGTCTTACAAAAGCACCTGCAGATGTTCCGCAGGTGCCCGTGTATTATGGCAACTTATAATCTTCGTGCCCGTTTTTATGCTTCTGTAGCTGCTTCAGCTTCTGCAGTCTCTACTGCTTCCTCTGTCTCTTCCGCTACTTCACAATAGTCATCTACAACTTCTGCTTCTGCCTCTGCTGCTCTGTCTTCATTGATCTGCTTTGCTTCTGCTAAAATATCTCCTGCATTCTCCTGAACGCTTGTTGCAGTCTTCATCACACAAGATTTTGCTCTTAATACGGCTGCTGTACAGTTTGTATATAATTTCTTTGCATCATCACTTGTCAGGATCTTGATTCCTGCTGTTCCGAAAGCTACTCCTGCTGCAAAAAGTCCTGGTTTTTTCCAATTAATGTCTTTTAAATTTAACATATGTATTCCCTCCATTGTATATTTATTAATTAAATATTATAAACATTATAACAAAAAGGACATCCCTTCATTTGTGTCCGGCAGTCATTTTTGTTTCTGCAAATTATAACACCAAAGAATGTCCTTTTCAAATATTTTCAGTCTATTGATAAATTTTATCAATAGCATCTTTATGACTGCACTGTTATGTTCCGTACTTTCTGATCTTCTACATAACCACATGCTTTCAGTCCTGCCTGTATCACAGCATTCCAATTCTTTGCAGACAGATGCTTGATCGTATCATCGTCCAGTTCAACCGTACATGCATTCTGCAGGTCACAGTCCGGATCACATGCCACTTTATACATATTTCTTCGATTGATTGCTCCGATTTCCTCCAGCTTGTTGATCATCCGGTATACGGTTGCTGTTCCGATGCTTGGATCGATCCGAGATGCGCGGTAATAGATTTCTTTGCAACAGGAACAGTTTTCTTCCAGTATAATATCCAGAAGCATCAGTCTCTGCTTGGTGATCCTGCATCCACTGGCTTTTAGTTTCTGTACAATCGCTTCTTTTGCCTTATCCACCTGTCATCCTCCTATCGTATCTACTCTGTTATAGAAACAACCTGAAATCCTGCTTTTTCGACTGTTTTTTTCAAAACATCATTTTCAATCTCACGGTCATAAGACACCACTGCTTCTTTCTTCTGTAAGTCCACTCTTGCCGAAACACCTTCTATCTCATTTAACGCTTTCTTTACTGACTGTACGCAGTGCTCACAGGTCATACCTTCGATATGAACTGTCTTCTTTCCGATCACCGGATTCTTCAGTTCTTTATCGTCAGTTTTGATGATACCGGTTCCGCCGCCACAGCAGGGACTGTCACCTTTAAAATGCCTGATTGCTCCTCTCAGTGCAAATCCAAGAAGAACGATCACGATTAATACAACTATAATATCTGCCATATCTCTATCCCTCTATTCTTTGTTCTCCTCATTATCCATGCTGAACTTTTCGTCTCTTTTTTTCTCCTGCCATTTCCTGAACCAGAGAAATGCCTGATAGATAGAAGCACCGACAATGTAAAGGACGATCACGATCACGAACAGGTAGAACATAGAGCCTGTCGAATTGCCCATGACTGCCAACTCCTTTATTTACCATACATATTTTCGATCATTTTTTTCACTTCATCAGGATCTGAACTGCAGCATCCACCACCGCATCCACTGCATCCGGCACAGCTGCCGCCACATCCCTGGATGACTCCATTTTTAAATCTCTTCACAATTCCGTATATCAGGTATGCGCAATACCCTAATATTAATGCTAAAATAATGATATCTGCTAAAATGGCTACCATGAAAACTGCCTCCTTCAAAGGGAAATCCGGACGTAAATGAGTTACGTCCGGTCCGCTCTACTTATGCATTTACAGAACGTTTAGAATAAACTTTCTGATCTTTATACGGATCAGGTCTGAATAACAGGAACAGCATGACTGCTACTACCACAAATGCTACTGCTGTACCAACTCCAAATCCGCCTCCGGTTACTAATGTACCGATCTGGTATACACAAAGTGTCACGAGATAAGAGAATACATTCTGGAACAGAATTGCAAACCAGAACCATTTCTTAGACTGCATCTGCTGTGCCATAGTTGCGATAGCTGCCAGACAAGGGGAATCTAACAGGTTGAATAACAGGAATGAAAATGCTGCTACTGCACTCGGGAACCATGACTGGATTGCCTGAGCTACTGTTACTGTATCTTCTGATTTACTCTCTGCTACATTAGCAAGTACACCCATTGTTGAAACGATTGCTTCTTTTGCTGTGAATCCGGAAAGAGAAGCTGCTACCGGCTGCCACTCTCCAAATCCAAGTGGTGCAAAGATTGGTGCGATAAATCCACCGATTGCTGCAAGTAAGCTGTCTGCACTGTCGTCTACAAGTCCGAATCCGCCATTTGTGAATCCGAATCCACCAAGGAACCACATTACTACACAAGCAAGGAACAGGATTGTTCCGGCCTTGATGATAAAGCCTTTCAGTCTTTCCCATACATGAAGAAGAACTGTCTTAGCCTGTGGAATATGATACTGTGGAAGCTCCATAACGAATGGTGCCGGTTTTCCTGAGAATGGTTTTGTCTTCTTCAGGATGATTGCTGCTACTAATACTGCTACGATACCTACGAAGTACATGATAGGTGCCATAAATCCACCTGCCGTGTAGCTTCCTGTTGCATAGCTTGTCATAACTCCACCCATTAATGCGATAACCGGTAACTTCGCTCCGCATGGGATGAATGTTGCTGTCATGATTGTCAGACGTCTATCATTGTCCTGCTCAATGGTCTTAGAAGCCATAATTCCAGGAATACCACAACCGGATGAAATCAGAAGTGGAATGAAGCTCTTACCAGACAGTCCGAAATGTCTGAACACACGGTCCATAACGAATGCGATACGTACCATATATCCACAGTCTTCCAGGATAGAAAGGAAGAGGAACAGGATTGCCATCTGTGGTACGAATCCGAGTACGGCTCCGATACCGCCGATGATACCATCAACTACCAATCCTTCGATCACGCTGCTTACGCCGGCTGCTTCAAGTCCTTTTGAAGCGATATCCTGAATTGCAACTACGAATGTATCATTCGTCCAGTCTGTAACGATTGTACCGATTGTTGTTACGGAAATGTAGTAAACAACAAACATAACTGCGATAAAGATCGGAATACCAAGAATACGGTTTGTAACGATCCGGTCGATCTTATCGGATGTTGTTAATTTGTCTTTTCCTTTTTTAACTGTTGTCTCAACGATCTTCTGGATGAATTTGTAACGTTCATCTGTTACGATACTTTCCATATCATCGTCATGTTTTGTCTCAAGTTCTTTTCTGTCTTTATCAACTGCTGCTTTTGCTGCTGCAGAAAGATTCATGCTTTCTACAACCTTGCTGTCGTTCTCAAGGAATTTCACTGCATACCATCTCTTCTTGTCTTCTGAGATTGTATCCGGGAGAACCCCTTTTACGTCTGCAACTGCTGCTTCCATTTCTTTAGAGAAGATTTCTCTTGGAAGATCAACTTCTTTTTTATTAGCAACTTTGATTGCTGTCTCAATCAGAGTATCCAGTCCTGTCTGTTTCAGGGCAGAAGTTTCAACGATCGGGCAGTCTAATAACATTGAAAGCCTCTTTGTATCGATCTTGATTCCTCTCTTCTCCAGAAGATCTGTCATGTTCAGTGCAACAACCACCGGAACACCTGTCTCGATCAGCTGTGTTGTAAGATACAGGTTACGCTCGATATTCGTTGCATCTACAAGATCGATGATAACATCCGGATTATCGTTTAAGATATAATCACGGCTGACTACTTCTTCCAGTGTATATGGCGAAAGAGAATAGATACCCGGAAGGTCTGTTACGATGATGTCATCGTTCTTTCTCTTTCCTTTTAATTTTCCCTCTTTTTTCTCTACTGTAACACCTGGCCAGTTACCAACATACTGGTTGGCACCCGTTAAGGCGTTAAACATTGTGGTTTTACCACAGTTTGGGTTTCCCGCAAGTGCGATCTTGATTCCCATTCCTATTTACCTCCTTGAACGTGTAAATTCTAATGCGACAATATGTATCTGTCAGTTCCTTCGGTAAGTCTTATTTTACCTGAACACACTGAGCATCGTCTTTTCTTACTGAAAGCTCATAGCCTCTTACTGTAATCTCTACAGGATCTCCAAGTGGAGCTACCTTTCTGATATACAGCTCGCTTCCTTTTGTAATGCCCATGTCCATAATACGGCGCTTGTATGCGCTGTCCCCTTCAATCTTCGTTACAACAACTGTACTTCCAACTTTTGCATCACCTAAAGTCATTGCTGTTTCTCCTTTCCTTAGATTGTTAGTATCTATAATACAGCAGACACCCCGGTACTAAACCATGATGTGCCGCGCCATATCCTCATTTACTGCCACTCTGGAGTCTTTGACATTTACGATCACATTGCCTCCGATCTTCGACAGTACAACAACTTCCGCTCCTGCAACAAATCCAAGATTTGCCAGAAAACGTCTTGTCTCTTCATTTCCACCAATACGTGAGATTGTGTTTGTTTCACCGATACCGGCCATTGTAAGTGGCATAATAACACCTCATTTTCTTTATGTAGTATTTTTTACATCTTTCCATGTAATTTCCCAAGGATTTTGATAATGATAAATGTTTTCATTATCCCTTGCAATAGTTAGTATATGCTAACGTTTGTTAGCTGTCAACCCATTTATTTCATTTTATTGATTATTTTTTCTCAATAAGTTTTTTCTTCCGTTTGCCAGTCGTAACTAACTATGTTATACTAAACTCAATGTTAACGTATAAAGGAAGGAATGACTTATTATGAGCAATGTATTAAATGAATCTGCCGAGAACTATCTTGAAACAATTCTGATTTTAAGCCAGAAACTGCCCGTAGTGCGTTCCGTAGACATTGCCAATGAGCTTGGTTTTAAGAAATCCAGTGTCAGTGTTGCTATGAAGAATCTTCGCGAAAAGGAACATATTAAAGTAGATGAACAGGGATTTATCCATTTGACACCATCCGGTCTGGAGATTGCAAATATGATTTACGAACGCCACACCCTTTTATCATCCTGGCTGATACATCTCGGCGTACCTGCGGATGTCGCTGCTGCCGATGCATGTAAGATGGAGCATGTGATTAGTAAAGAAAGTTTCGAAGCGATCAAGAGACATGTATACGAGAACAAAGAAATGTAAGAATGCAACTCATTCGTTTCGTTTTATTTTCTTTTATATTATGAGATTTTATTTTTCACTTTATATTTAAAGGAGTCTTGATTTATGAACGAAAGCATTAAGAACATGATCGAACGCCGCAGTGTACGCGGTTACAAATCGGACATGATCCCGAAAGAAGATCTGGATCTGATTCTTGAAGCCGGCACATATGCTGCAACCGGTATGGGAATGCAGTCCCCGGTGATTGTTGCCGTTACGGACAAAGACACCCGTGACCAGCTTTCCAGAATGAACGCAGCCGTTATGGGAACCGATACCGATCCGTTTTACGGAGCACCGGTTGTACTGGTTGTATTAGCTGATAAGAACAGGCCGACACATATCTATGACGGAAGCCTTGTTATGGGAAATCTTATGAATGCTGCCTCTTCTCTCGGAATCGGAAGCTGCTGGATTCACCGTGCGAAAGAAGTCTTCGCATCGGAAGATGGAAAAGCACTTCTTAAGAAATGGGGCGTAGAAGGCGACTATGAAGGAATCGGGCATTGTGTGCTCGGATATCCTGCTGCGGATGTTCCGAAGGCGAAGCCTCGGAAAGAGAATTATGTGTATTATGTAGATTAAATGAATAACAAGAACAAAAGAGGAACCCTGGATCAATGTGATCCTCGTGATTCCTCTTTTCACATACCATAAATTATTTCGTAAAGTTCCGGTGAAGTAATTCGTGTTCTTTTCCTTTCAGCAAGGAGTCATAAAGTGACAGGATCATCGGATTTTCATTTGATTTCTTGATCTGTGTATTGACATCTGTATCATACAGCCCCTTCATTCTGGCCCTCTTCGTTCTAGGGCCTGCATTGACCGGCTGTCCGCCGCCCATGATGCAGCCTCTTCTGCATGCCATCACTTCTACAAAATCATAATGTACCTCGTTATTTTTAATCCGCTCTATTACTTTATCTGCATTGGCAAGTCCACTTACAACGGCAGCTTTGATTTCCCGTCCGTTATAATTATACGTCAGTTCTTTGATACCTTCATCACCACGGACACCGCTTGTCTTAATTGCTTCCATGTCCACACGGTTATGCCCCTGCTGTAATCTTCTAAGAACTGCTTCTGTCACACCGCCTGTCACACCGAATATCACACCACTTCCTGATCCAATTCCAAATGGTACATCCGCTGCTTCAATCTCTACTTTATCGAATACAATACCGGATTTTTTGATCATTCGGATGATCTCTGTGGTTGTCAGTACATAGTCTACGTCCTGTTTTCCATTTGTCATAGACTCCGGACGCAGGATTTCTTCTTTCTTTGCCGTACACGGCATGATCGATACGGATACCAGTCTCTTTCCTTCATTCTTTTCCGGATCCTTATAGTACTCCCGCACTACAGCTCCGAACATCTGCTGCGGAGATCTGCAGGTCGATAAGTTTTCTGCCAGTTCCGGATATTTGGTCTCGCAGTGTTTGACCCATGCCGGACAACAGGATGTAAATAACGGCAGCTTTTCTCCTGCTGTGAATCTTTCGATAAATTCTTTTGACTCCTCTATTACAGTAAGGTCTGCTCCGTAAGATGTATCATATACTTCATCGAATCCCAGCCGGTGCAGAACACCTACCAGTTTGCCCATGACATTTTCACCCTTTGCATAGCCAAACTGATCGCCGACTGCCACACGTACTGCCGGTGCGATCTGTGCGATCACCTTCGTATTCTTATCTGCCAGCGCTTCCCATACCAGATCAATATTCGTATGAATACTGATCGCACCTGTCGGACAGACAACTCTGCATTGTCCGCAGCCTACACAGTTTGTCTCTGCTATCTTCTTATTAAATGCAGGTGTTACCAGTGCATCGGTTCCACGATAAGCAAAGTCAATGGCATTGATATTCTGGATATTGTCACACATACGTACACAGTCTCCGCATAAGATACATTTATTCGGATCTCTTATGATGGCCGGAGAACTGTTATCGATCGGCTGCATTTCCCTGACATTTTCAAAGCGCACTTCGTGTACACCGAGTCTATGTGCCAGTTCCTGAAGGTGACATTCCCCGCTTTTGATACAGGTTGTACAGTCTCTGCAATGTGCCGCAAGCAGTAACTCCAGGATCAGCTTTCTATAATGCATAAGTCTAGGCGTATTTGTATAGATCACCATTCCGTCTCTTGGTTTTTCCGAACAGGAGGCAAATGTCTTTCCTCTCTCATTTTCCACCGTACACAGACGGCAGGCTCCGTAAATCGATAATTCTGAGTGATAGCACAATGTTGGAATATCAATTCCGGCCTTTCTGATCACAGACAGCACATTCGGTTCGTCCGTGAATTCCACACGCTGCCCATCGATTGTCATGATTCCCATAATATCCCCTCCTATTCCGTATAGATTGCACCAAATGCACAGTTATCTTTACAGGTACCGCACTTGATACATTTCTCATTGTCTATCACAAATGGTGTCTTGATCTTGCCTGTGATCGCATTCACCGGGCAGTTTCTTGCACATTTCGAGCAGCCTTTACATTTTTCCAGATCAATCTTATATGTACGGAGATTTGAACAGACGCCTGCTTTGCAGTGTTTCTTTAAGATATGCTCTTCGTATTCCTCTCTGAACGCATGGATCGTACTGATAACCGGCTTTGGTGCACTCTTTCCAAGTCCGCACAGTGCCGTGCTTTCGATCATATCTGCCAGTTCTTCCAGTTCATCCAGATCACTCAGCTTTCCATTGCCCTCTACAATCCGTTCCAGAATTTCCAGCATACGTTTGGTTCCTTCCCGGCATGGCACACATTTTCCACAGCTTTCTCTCTGTGTAAAATTCATGAAGAATCTGGCCACCTCTACCATACAAGTGTCTTCGTCCATAACTACCAGGCCGCCCGAGCCGATCATTGCACCGATCTTTGTCAGTGAATCAAAATCCATCTTACTGTCAAGCTGTGACTCGACCAGACAGCCTCCGGACGGGCCTCCGATCTGAACGGCTTTGAATTTCTTATTATTCTTAATTCCGCCGCCGATATCAAAGATAATCTCCCGGAGCGTAATTCCCATCGGGACTTCGATCAGTCCTGTGTTCTTTACATTTCCCGTCAGGGCAAATGCTTTTGTTCCCGGACTTTCTTTCGTACCGATCCTGCAAAACCAGTCTGCACCGTTTTTGATGATCATCGGGACATTCGCATATGTCTCTACGTTATTTAATACAGTCGGTTTCGCCCACAGTCCCTGTTCTACAGTTCTAGGCGGTTTTACTCTCGGCATTCCTCTCTTTCCTTCGATAGATGCCGTAAGAGCCGAACCTTCGCCACAGACAAATGCTCCCGCACCTCTGTTAATATGAAGATGGAAACTGAATCCGGTTCCCAGTATATTATCTCCGAGCAGGCCTTTCTCTTCTGCCTGTTCAATCGCAATCTTCAGTCTTCTGACTGCCAGCGGGTATTCTGCCCTTACATAAATGTATCCCTCATGTGCCTGTACTGCATAGGCTGCAATCATCATGCCCTCGATCATACGGTGCGGGTCACCTTCCATCACACTTCTGTCCATGAACGCTCCCGGATCTCCTTCATCACCGTTACAGACAACATATCTGACTTTTTCTTTCTGTCCAGCTACCTGTGACCATTTTCTTCCGGTCGGGAATCCTGCACCCCCACGTCCCCGGAGTCCGGAATCTAATACGCTCTTTATAACAGCCTCCGGCGTCATCTCGAACACCGCTTTTTCAAATGATTCATATGCACCGGCTGCAATTGCTTCCTCGATATGTTCCGCATCGATATGTCCACAGTTTTTCAGGACCAGTCGTGTCTGCTCGGCATAGAACGGAATCTCTTCCTGTGTCTCATATACTTTGTGATCATCATGATACATCAGCCGTTCTACCGGTTCTCCGCGCAGGATCGTCTTTTCAAAAATTTCCTCGCAGTCTTCTAATTTTACTTTCAGATACAGGTAATTGTATGGTTCAATTCTTACTAATGGGCCCATCTCACAGAATCCATGACACCCACTCATCTTTACTCCCGGATGTGCAATCTCTTCTCCGATTTTAACCGTGACATGATCCATACCTTCCGACATTTCTTTAAAACGTGCATAAATCTTATCCGATCCCCCTGCCAGACATCCGGTTCCACCACATACCAGAATCCGGCACTTTTCTTTCTGATGCTTTTCCTTACATTCTTCTCTCCACAGCTGAAGCTGTAATCTGTTCTCTATTCTCATACCTGTTCTTCACCTCGCAGCTTTCCGATCAGTTCGCTCATCTTCTCCGGTGTCATCTTTGGATGGACCTCGTCATTTACCATAACTGCCGGCGCAAGTCCGCATGCGCCCAGGCATGATACCGTCTCTACGGTAAATAACTGATCATCTGTCGTGTGCTTTTTCTTTCCAAGCCCAAGTTCTTTGTACAAGCTTTCCAGGATCGGCACGGATTTTCTTACATGACAGGCCGTTCCGTCACATACCTTAATGACATACTTTCCTTTTGCTTCAAATGAGAAATTCTCATAAAAGCTCGCTACACTGTACGCTTTTGCTTCCGAAATCCCCAGCTTTCCGGCAACATATGTCAAAAGTTCCGGCGGAAGATAACGGTATTCTTCCTGAATTCCCTGAATGATCGGTATCAGAGACCTCTCTCCACAGCTGTACTGTGCGATAATTTCATCCGCTTTTTCGTAGTATGATGCATCTAACATCCATATTCCTCCTATTTGTGTATTTTGTATTGGTTTTAGTATATCACCAATGTTTTTTTGTGCATAGTGCCTGCATACATATTTTTGACAATGTATGATTTTATACAGAGAACTTGCCACTGACAACTTCTCTTGCATACTTTGGTATGCAAAAAAGCCGTGACATTCATCACGACTTTTTTCTCACAAACCATTTTTCTGATTCTTTATTTTTTATTATGTATTATCTTATGCGTCCTTCCATACTTCTTCAGCGATCTCTTTTACCAGTTTTAATTTTGCCCACTGCTCTTCTTCTGTCAGTTTATTACCGATTTCGCAGGATGCAAATCCACACTGCGGGCTTAAATACAATCTCTCAAGCGGAATATACTTTTCTGCTTCATGGATTCTTTTGATCACGGTTTCTTTGTCTTCAAGTTCCGGTGACTTAGTTGTGACCAGTCCCAGAACGACTTTCTTATCCTCTGAAACTTTTGCAAGCGGTGCAAATCCTCCTGATCTTGCATCATCATATTCCAGGAATAATGCGTCTACATTTTCCTTTGCAAATACATAGTCTGCTACGGAATCATATGGACCACTTGTAAAGAATGTTGAGTGATAGTTACCTCTACAGATATGTGAAGTGATCACCATATCTGCCGGTTTTCCTTCTAATGCAAGGTTATTTACTTCCAGCAGCTGTCCTTTTACTTCGTCCAGATCCTGTCCAAGATTCTTATATCTCTGTTTTGCAGCATCACCTACAATTGCTCCCCATGTACAGTCATCCAGCTGCAGGTTGCGGCATCCGGCCTCATAAAACTGCTTAATGACTTCCTGATAAGCCTTTCCGATATCCCGGATCAGTTCTTCATTAGTTGCATAGTATTTTCTTGTATTCTCAAAGTTTGCCGGAACGATCATCTGCTGGAACATCTGTGCCGGTGCCGGAATTGTATATTTTGCGACCGTATTCTCGTCTTCGAACTGTTTCAGGAATTTGAACCCTTCTACAAACGGATGTGCCTTTGCCTTTACTTTTCCGGTCAGATAAGTGTCTTCCAGCGCTGCCATCTCCGCATTGAACTGTACACCCGCTCCTGTCTGTTCGTGGCCAACACCTTCAAATCCCCACATGAAGTCCAGGTGCCAGTAAGTTCTTCTGAATTCCCCATCTGTAATGATGTGGAATCCCAACTCTTTCTGCTTTGCGACTACTTCTGTAACTGCCTTATCAACGACAGCATCACATTCTTCTTTTGTGATCTTTCCTTCACTGTAATCTGCTTTTGCCTGTTTTACTTCCTGTGGTCTTAAAAAACTTCCCACAAAATCATATCTGTATGGTGTCTGGTATTTGCTCATTTTCTATATCCTCCTGTGATTATGTTCCTGTTGTTTTTGTCTGGATATAGAGTAGCATAATTCGGAGGATTTGGATAATACATATAGCTTGCGATTTGCTATAGTTTCAAACTATGGCAGTTTCTATTGCATACTTTAGTATCAAAAAAAATACAGTACCCATATCAGATACTGTATCATTCAATCGGAGTGACGTGATTCGAACACGCGACCTCTACGTCCCGAACGTAGCGCTCTACCAAGCTGAGCCACACTCCGATATATACAATTTTTTAAAGTAACCGGACACCTTCTAAAAAGTATCCGGCGCCCCTGCCAAGGAACTACGGATAGAGGACTCGAACCTCTACTAACAGAGTCAGAGTCTGCTGTGCTGCCATTACACCAATCCGCATCAGTGTGATGTTCTGCATTGTTCAGCGAACAAATATTATTATACCAATTTTTTCAAAAAAGTCAATAGGTATTTTTAATTTTTTTCTATAACGAAAAACCGGATACTTCTTAATGAAGTACCCGGCATCATAACTACGGATAGAGGACTCGAACCTCTACTAACAGAGTCAGAGTCTGCTGTGCTGCCATTACACCAATCCGCATCAATAAGACTTTTCTCTGCTGTCCTTAAGTTGTCCAGCGAATATTAATTATACTCGTTTGCAGAGAAAAGTCAATAGATATTTTTAAAAAAAATTATTTTTTTCTGTACCACTGATATAACCCGGCTGATAACACCAGACAGCAGCTCTCCGCGATCAGCGGTACCCACCAGATAGCTTCTCCTCCAAACACAGCTGTCAGAAATACCAGACTGATCACCAATGCGATCAGACTTCTGGTAAGTGAGATCATCGTTGCGAATCCAGCCTTTTCCACAGAGGTAAAATATCCTCCCAGGACCACATTGAGTCCCGCAAGCAGAAATGACAGGATAAAGATGCGGAGCACCCGCACCGAATATACACTCAGAGATGCTTCACTCTCTTTTAAGAACAATCCCACAATACTTTCTGCTCCAACATAACATATGAGTACAGCCGCCACGGAACCTGCCGCAGCTGCCACCATTCCATACTTCAGAAGCTTCTTATATTTTTCCGATTCGTTTTTTCCATAGTAGTAACTGATCAGTGGCTGGGTTCCCTGCGCAATTCCTGCCATGGACATGACAACGATCGTATTCACATATGAGATGATCGTATAACTTACCAATGCATATTCTCCTATATATTTCAGGATTGCCTGGTTAAAAAAGAAGATGATAATCCCACTTGAGAATTCTGTTATCCCGGAAGACATGCCGTTACGGATCTGCCTCCCGATTTCCGATGGCATCAGATGGAACTTCGAGAATCTTATTGTTCCTTTCGGTCCCAGAAAATGCCACAGATACAAGAGGATCACTGCTGCCTGCGAGATCCCGGTAGCAAATGCCGCACCCCAGACGCCTTTATGCAGCACCATGACCAGAATATAATCCAGGATACAGTTCAGCACAGCCCCGGATGTCACATAGATTGTCGCAAGCTTTGGATAGCCATCTGTCTTGATCAGCGTCTCAAATGAATAAGATAGGATATATACTACAGAAAATGGTGCGATCGTTCCAATATATGTTCTCGCATATGGAAGAATATGATCCGTTGCTCCAAGGAATCTTGCAAATGGATCCAGAAATATCATAACCAGTATTGTAATCAACACCGACAGGATACATAATAAGACCACATTCTGCGTAAAGACTTCGTTCGCCTTCTGTTTTTCCCCCTGTCCTAGAAAGATTGCCACAATCGTCGAATTTCCGACTGCAAACAGGATGGAGACAGAAAACAGTCCTGTTGTAAACGGCATGGAGATATTCACCGCTGTCAGTGCCACTTCCGATACCCCTCTTGCCACAAAGATACCATCTACCATGGTATAAAGCGAGAATACCCACTGGGCGATAATTGACGGGATGATAAAACGCAAAAAATCACTCTTCAAAGACTTTCCTTCGAGTCTCATATTAAAACCTCATTTCTTTTACCTGTTTTTCTTTCATTTATAGTCTAAACCCTGGTATAATACTAAGGTCAAGTATTATGTATCAACAGAATTTTGTTTTCAACAGGTGAATATATGAAACAGTTTTTTAAGATCAACGAAATATCCAAACTATACAACATCGGACCGGATTCTCTCCGCTATTATGAGAAGCTGGGACTTCTGGCTCCAAAACGCGGAAAAAATAATTACCGGCTCTATACGCTTGATGATCTGTGGCGTCTGAATATCATACGTGATCTGAGACGTCTGGGATTTCCTATGGAAAAAATCCGGGAATACATGGACAATCGAAGCGTTGAGAACACGCGTAAGCTGCTCACAGAAGAACTGGATGTCATCCATCAGCAGATTCAGGAATTAAACCGTCTTCAGAAAAATGTAGAAGAACGGCTTCTGACATTATCCGGTGCGGAAGACCAGGCACTGCTTAAAATCCGTCTGCAGACGTTTCCCGACCGTTATTGCCATACCTTGCATATTCCCTACCACACAGACGAAGAAATGGATCTTCTGGTAAAACAGTTGTTGAATAAAAATACAGAAAATCTTTATATTATCAGCAACCATAACATCGGATCTTTTCTTCCGTTAGAAGAAATAAAGAAAGGACAGTATGAAAATTATTCTGGAGTGTTTATCATTGATAATTCGGGAGAGTATTGTCTCCGCGGCGGCACTTATCTTACCTTCACCTATGCAGGTGATTACCGCCAGAACATCACTTATATTCCGGAACTTCTCAACTATGCAGATGGTCATAGTCTTGTTCCTGATGGACCTATTCTGGAACTGATCTGGGTAGACAATCATCAATCAGCTGATATCCGCGAACATATTACAGAACTACAGATAAGAGTATATCCAAAATCCTGACCGCATCTCTCTGCATTTGTTGTGACGCCATCTGCGGAACACATATGCCAAACACATAGCGATAAAAAACCGGTATTCCCGTGCTTTTTTCAGCATAGGAATACCGGCCGTTTTTTATTACATCTTCTTAATTCTCTCAATTGCTGCAACAGTACTCTCATAGGTTCCGAATGCAGTCAGACGGAAATATCCTTCTCCGCTTGGTCCGAATCCCGATCCAGGAGTACCTACTACATTAGCCTTATCAAGCAGATAATCGAAGAAATCCCATGATGTCATTCCCTTTGGCGTCTCAAGCCAGATATATGGTGCATTGACACCGCCTGATACATTGTATCCGGCATCTTTGAGTCCTTCTTTGATTACTTTGGCATTGTTCATGTAATAAGCAACCTGTGCACTCAACTGTTCTTTTCCCGCATCAGAGTATACAGCCTCTCCTGCTTTTTGGATGATATAAGAAGTTCCATTGAACTTTGTTCCGTGACGTCTTGCCCACAGAGAATGTAACATAACATCTCCTGACTTGATATCTTTTGGAATTACTGTTGCACTCAGACGTACTCCTGTAAATCCAGCATTCTTAGAAAAACTTCTGATCTCGATCGCACATGTTCTTGCGCCCTCGCACTCATAAATAGAATGCGGCACTTCTTTTTCTGAAATATATGCTTCGTAAGCAGCATCATAGATGATCACTGCGCCTGTTTTATTTGCATAATCAACCCATGTCTGAAGCTGTTCTTTTGTTACCGTAGATCCTGTTGGGTTGTTCGGGAAACACAGATAAATGATGTCCGGTGTCTCTTTTGGAATCTCCGGTGCAAAGTTCGTCTCTTTTGTACAAGGCATATAGATGACATTGCTCCATGTTCCTGCTGCAGCATCATATGTACCTGTACGTCCTGCCATAACGTTTGTATCTACATAAACCGGATATACTGGGTCGCACACAGCGATCTTGCTGTCTTTCGAGAAAATCTCCTGAATATTACCGCAGTCTTCTTTTGCTCCGTCGGAAATGAAGATCTCATCCGCTTTGATGTCGCATCCTTTTGCCTGATAATCATTCTTCGCCATTGCGCTTCTTAAGAACTCATATCCAAGATCCGGTGCATATCCATGAAATGTCTCTGCATGTGCCATCTCGTCAACTGCCCCGTGAAGAGCCTCAACAATTGCAGGTGCCAGAGGCTGTGTTACATCGCCGATACTCAGCTTAATGATCTCGGCTTCCGGATGTGCTGCCTGATATTCACGCTGTTTTCTTGCTACTGTTGAGAACAGATAGCTTCCTGGTAACTTCAAATAATCCTGGTTTACTTTAAACATCTTCTTACTCCTTTATCTCTGTAATGTCTATCACGCCGTCGAATACAACTGTTGCAGGTCCTGTCATAAATACACGATCCTTTTCTCTGTCCCATTCGATCTGCAAGTCTCCACCTAATAATTTTACTGTAACTTGTGTATCTGTCAAGTTATTTAATATACTGGAGACAGCTACGGCACATGCTCCGGTTCCACATGCAAGGGTCTCACCCGAGCCGCGTTCCCACACACGCATCTCTACCGTCTGTCTGTCGATACAGTGCACAAACTCTGTATTAATACGCTTAGGAAATCTTTCATGATTCTCGAACTTTGGTCCGATTTTTTCCAGATCCAGTCCCTTTACATCATCCACATAGATAACTGCATGCGGATTTCCCATAGATACTCCTGTCATATGGTACTCTTTTCCATCCACCTCAATTGGTTCGTCGATCACCTGTTCCCGCTCTGATATGATTGGAATCAGATCAGCCTCAAGTTCCGGTTTTCCCATGTCTACTTTTACCAGTGACACTTTCCCGTCTTCCACGGTAAGATCCAGATATTTTATTCCTCCAAGTGTTTCCACGGAAATCTGTGTCTTATCGGTCAGCCCGTAATCATAGACATATTTCGCCACACAACGGATTCCGTTGCCGCACATCTCGCCTCTGGAACCATCTGCATTGTACATCTCCATCTCGAAATCAGCTGTTTTTGACGGATTGATCATAATCAGTCCGTCAGAACCAATACCAAAATGTCTGTCACTGACGAATCTTGCCACCGCCGGCGGATTGTCAATCTTTTCTTCAAAACAGTTGACGTAGACATAATCATTGCCAAGTCCATGCATCTTTGTAAATTTCATCTGTTCTTTCTTCCTGCCTTTCCTGCATCCGTTTTCTCTATAATATGTTTACTCTTTCATCCCTTACTCTGCCATAATGCTCAGTACCATCTCTGCTGTCTCTACCATATTCGTTCCACTGTCCATACTGCTCTTCTGAAGATAGCGGTGTGCTTCTCCTTCAGACATATTATTACGTTCCATCAGGAGTTCCTTTGCCCTGCGGATCGTCTCTTGCTGCTTTGGATCACGATTCTTTGATTCTTTCTTCCGTTTTTTTCGTTTTCTGTCCATGGACTGAAGCATCATGTTCATGGTATTCATAAGGTCGTATACCTTGATTGGGGTAGAAAGCCCTACAATTCCTTCTACATCCCCGCTGCTCCATTTATCCTGCGATGCGATCAGGAGCATTTCAAACGAATCCGGTAAATATTCCCGCAGCTGTGTATACATCATATCTTTCATGCGGTAACCGCAGACCACGATCCCGTTATCCACGGTATCTGCATAGTGCATAGCCTGTGCACCGGTGGAACACACGCCAATTACATCCATACCGCCCCTGGCAAGCAGATTTCTGATATTTGTTGCATTATCTTTATTCGGGAATACAACAATAATCCCTGTCACTCTGCCACCTCCTGTCAGATACTCTTTTGCGCGTTTCTGTTAAGTGCAAAATCGTATTACAGTAAGTGCAGATATTTTTCAAGCTCCCAGTCTGTAATCTGAATTCTATACTCATAATACTCTCTGGTCTTTGCTTCGATGTATTTTTTGGAAAGATCTTCCCCTAATATCTCCTGGATAAAGGTATCCTTCTGGAATTCTATTGCTGCCTCTCTCAGACTTCCCGGCAGTTTCTCAATTCCAAAGATCTTACGTTCTTCATCCGTCATCTCATATACATTGCGGTTGACTGCTTTCGGAGGCATCAAGCCCTGTTTGATCCCGTCAAGACCCGCCGCAAGACATACCGCCAACGCCAAATAAGGATTCGCTGAAGGATCCGGATTACGAAGTTCTACTCTTGTATACTCTCCGCGGCTTCCCGGAATCCGGATCAATGGTGTACGGTTCTTTGCAGACCATGCGATGTATACCGGTGCCTCATATCCCGGAATCAGACGTTTGTAGGAATTGATACTTGGATTCGTGATAAATGTCAGCGCTTTCATATGTTTCATGATTCCGCCGATAAAGCAATATGCTTCTTTACTGAGTCCATACTCATCCTTCGCATCCTGGAATACATTGATTCCATCCCTGCTGATCGACATATTCAGATGCATGCCGGAACCATTGATACCGAACTTCGGCTTTGGCATAAATGTCGCATGTAATCCATGACGCTTGGCAATCGTCTTTACAACCAGCTTGAATGTCATAATATTATCTGCAGTTGTCAGCGCCTCATCATAACGGAAATCTATTTCGTGCTGTGCCGGTGCCGCCTCGTGATGTGAAGATTCGATCTCGAATCCCATATCCTCCAGCGTCAGAACCATATCACGTCTTGCATTCTCGCCCAGATCTAAAGGCCCAAGGTCAAAGTATCCGGCACTTTCATGAGAAAGCGTAGTCGGAAGTCCGTCGTCATCTGTATGGAATAAAAAGAACTCCAGCTCCGGTCCCACATTGAATTCATACCCCATCTCTTTTGCTTCGGCCATGACCTTTTTCAGAATATATCTCGGATCACTTTCATATGGCGTTCCATCCGGTTTATAGACATCACAGATCAGTCTTGCAACCTTTCCCTGCTGCGGTCTCCACGGAAATATCTCAAATGTATTCAGATTCGGATACAGATACATATCGGACTCTTCCACTCTTGCAAATCCTTCAATAGACGAACCGTCAAACATAATTTCATTATTCAGGGCTTTGTCTAACTGACTTGTGGTAATTGCAATGTTTTTCATGGTTCCGAAAATGTCGGTAAACTGCAGACGGATAAATCCTACATCCTCTTCTTCTACCATTCTTAATATATCTTCTCTTGTATAATTATTCATTCTACTGACCTCCACTCGATATACATCTTTTATGTGTCATGACTTCTTACATTGCATCAATAATCTGCTGTGCAAATGCATCCAGGTTTTCTTCCTGATCTGCTTTTAATGTCGATTTAACAGATAACTTCTGATCGAGTACTGTCATATTTTTCATCTCTTCTAACTGTTTTACGATCTGCTTCCCTGCTGTGGCAGCCCAGGTTCCGTTATCCATAACCGCAACTGTTCTGTTCTGCACCGCCAGTGCTTTCATATGTGCAAGCAGATTTTCAATCGGTGGGTAGATACCTCCATTGTATGTCGGGCATGCAATTACCAGATGGCTTACCCGGAAGATTTCTGCGATCAGTTCCGACACATCTGTTTTTGATGCATCGTAAACTGCAATATTTTTCACGCCTTTTGCACCAAGCTTTGCTGCCAGCGCATCAGCTGCCTGCTCTGTATTGCCGTAAATCGAGCCATAGATAATGGCAACTGCCTGCTCTTCCGGCTCATACTTACTCCACTTGTCATGTTTCTCGATAAAGTAATTCAGATTGCTTCTCCATACCGGTCCATGAAGCGAACAGATCATCTGGATATCCAGCCCAGCTGCTTTCTTCAGAAGTGTCTGTACCTGCATACCGTATTTTCCGACGATATTGGTAAAATATCTTCTTGCATCATCGATCCAGTCTTTTTCAAAGTCCACGTCATCATTGAACAGGTTACCGTTCAGAGCCCCGAATGTTCCGAATGCATCCGCAGAAAACAGTATCTTCTCCGAAGCTTCGTAAGAGACCATAACCTCCGGCCAGTGTACCATCGGTGCCATTACAAAATGAAGCGTATGGATTCCAAGTTCCAGTGTATCTCCTTCTTTTACTACAATCTTCCTGTCTTCCAGATCTACATCGAAAAACTGTCCGATCATCTGCATGGTCTTCGCATTTCCGACTACTTTTACTTCCGGATATAATTCCAGGATTCTCTGGATATTGGCACAGTGATCTGGTTCCATGTGCTGTACGACCAGATAATCTAAGCTTTCTCCGTTTAATGCATAAGCCACATTTTCGATAAACTGCCCGGATGCAGATGCATCTACAGTATCCATCAGAGTATTCTTCTCGTCTTTAATTAGATAAGCATTATAAGATACCCCTCTCGGAATCGGAAATAAATTCTCGAATAAATTTAATCTTCTGTCGTTTGCTCCTACCCAGATGATATGATTTGTTACATTTCTTGTACATTGCATGATTGATTCCTCCTGTCAATTTCCTGTTTCTATTTTTTTAATGATTCAGGTTTTCTTTTTCCTGATGATAGATTACATAGGTATTCCGTCCCTGTCTCTTAGCCTCATATAATGCCTCATCCGCAGAATGATACAATTCATCAAAATTCATTCCATGATCCGGATAATATGCAGCTCCTATACTACAATGGATTGCTCCACACGGAATACTTCCTATTTTAAGATTTTCAAATTTACGGCATAATTCCTGCAACTGACGTTCTATGACTTTATCCCATCTGACATTTTTCATCAGAACCATAAATTCATCCCCGCCTGCACGGCCTACAATGTCACTGGATCTGAATGTATCCTTCAGTACTTTTGCCGCAGCCTTAATAACTTCATCCCCCAGTGCATGACCATATGTATCATTAATATTTTTAAATTGATCCAGATCCAGCATGAGGAGTGCCTGGATACCTTCTTTTTCTCCATGTTGCAGCCAGTCATTAATCTGATACTGGATACTGCTTTTGTTCAGTATATTGGTCATCGAGTCCATCTGTGCACGATTTATCAGATCTGTTTGTTTCTTCTGATTCAGCTTCCACAAAACCAGCAGCATGATCAGCACACCAACGATCACAGCACCGAGTAGTCTATACTCATAAACAGTGATAAAAGAATACTCCTTCGACGCAACAGACACAGGCACTATATAACACAACATCCACTGATTATACCCTAATGATTCATATGCGATATAATAAGCCTGCTTCTTATATTTTACTTTTATACAGTTTTTTCTGTGAAATTTGAAATCTTGTCTTGCCGATTCCAGTCTTTCTCTGTTTCTGCCGGATTTTCCCTGATAGATCTCAAATAAATTCTCATCCTGCAAATATTTGATTTCATCGGATTCTACTGCTATTACTTTACCCTCCCAGGTTGTGATCATCGGATAGCCTTTTCCCTGGTATACATCTTCAAACAATATCTGGCTTAACTTTACCATATCAAAAGAACCTGCCACAGCACCAATAATCTCACCATTCTTTTTGATCGGGACTGATAACACGACTCTTCGTTTTCCATCCAGCGAACTGTATAAGGGATCACTTAACACTTCTTCACCTTTCATGGTTCTTTTAAAGTAATCTCTATCTGCAACTTTCTGTTCTTTTCCATCATTCGTAACTCCATTTCCATCTGTGTCAATAATAGAAATAGCATGGAATAATGTATCCTGCGTCATGCAGGACAGAAGTTCCTGATTTTTCTCACACATCAGACTGTCTTCTTTTGCCACATAATCTGCTATATTACCCAAATATATAAACTGCGTGTTCAGCATAAATTTCAACTGGCTTTGTTGATGATCTGTATTGTAGTCCAGCAATTCTTCCACATTCTGTTCGGTTCTCACCTGCACATTATAAGAAAACACCAATAGGCTCACAGCAAGTCCGGCAATGAATACGAGCAGCACACGCATATACTCCCAAAAAGAATACTGCTTTAACCTCTTCATCCGTTTACTCCTTTTATCTATACGCTTCCCGTCACATAATATCATATTTTTTAGCATATTAACGCACAAACTTTTAAAGTTTACGCATTAAATTTCATACAATATTATAAAACATTCATTTCTGATTACAATTTCAGTATAGCATAGTTCTAATAACGTTTTCCACTTATTATATTCTTTCTGATGTCTCCTTTTTGTATTTTTATGGTACAATGAACATATTATATTTTATATCGCAGACATTTGCAGAAAGGAGTTCTTTTGAAACATACCGCACCAACAACTACACTTGAGTCCAGGACATTATGGCACAATATCGTATCTACTATAATCATACTGGCCATTGCAACCATACTGGCATTTTCTTTTTTTCATATCACGCAAAGTGACCCTGCCAATATCGCATTGATCTATATTCTCGCACTGATCATAATCGCAAGGATCACTACCGGCTATTTTTTCGGAATTATTTCTGCTTTTTTTTGCGTAATATTTATCAACTGGTGTTTTACCTACCCTTATTTTGAAGTAAGTTTTGCGATCAGCGGATATCCTGTAACATTTGTATTTCTTCTTACCATCTCCATGATCGTCTCTACCCTGACTACACGATTAAAAAAACAGGATAAAATGATCCTTGACCGGGAGCGTGCAATCAATGAAGCCGACAAAGAACGTATCCGTGCCAATCTTCTGCGGGCTATTTCACATGATCTGCGTACCCCCCTTACATCCATCATCGGATCTTCTGATTCTTTTACTGAGAATTATGCAGCCCTTTCCGATCAGGAAAAGTTAGATCTCGTCTCCTCCATTAACGAGGATTCACACTGGCTTTTGAATATGGTAGAAAATCTGTTGTCTATTACCCGGATCCAGGGAGATACCGGAAGAGTCCGAAAAGAAGATGAACTGGTAGAAGAAGTAGTAGCTGAAGCGATCACCCGTATAAAAAAGCGGATTCCGGATATTGAGATCTGCGTAACTGCGCCCGATAACATACTGATCATTCCAATGGATCCTCTGCTGATTGAGCAGGTACTTATGAACCTTATGGAAAATGCTTTTGTCCATTCCGAAACTAACCGGCCGGTTGAGTTGCAAATATCAGAAGAATCTGATACCATTACATTCCATGTCATTGATTACGGAAAGGGAATTGATGAACAGACCATTCCTCTGATATTAAAAGGGGAATATCATGTTCCCAAAACATCGGATACACACCGTGGTATGGGAATCGGCCTCTCCATCTGTAATACGATCATCCAGGCTCATGGCGGACAGATTTCCGCTCATAACCATGCACATGGTGCGGAATTTTTATTCACACTACCGAAAGGGGATATTTAATTATGACTGACAGTTATTCCATTCTGATTATAGAAGATGAAAAAAACATACTGGATTTTATGGCAAGAACTTTAAGATCCAATGGTTACAAAACCATCACCTCTGAAACCGGACAATCCGGACTTTCTATCATCAACTCCCAATGCCCGGATCTTATCCTTCTGGATCTTGGTCTCCCGGATATGGATGGCAATGACATCATTTCATCCGTCCGGAAATGGACAAGCTGTCCGATCATCGTAATCTCTGCAAGAGCCGGAGAACAGGATAAAGTTGCCGCTTTGGATCTCGGTGCCGATGATTACATTACAAAACCTTTCGGTACGTCCGAACTACTGGCACGTATCCGTACTTCTCTGCGTCACAGTAACCGTATGGCTTCCAATTCTCCTCTTTTTATCCGGCCATACAAATGCCAGGGACTGATGCTGGATTTTGAAAAACGTATGGTTACTCTGGATGGGAAAGAAATACATCTGACTCCGGTCGAATACAAGATTGTAGCATATCTTTCAAAGAACTCCGGAAAGGTTATGACCTATGCTTCTGTCATGGAAAATGTATGGGGACCGTTCACGGATAACAACAATCGTATCCTGCGCGTAAACATGGCGAATATCCGGCGGAAGATTGAACGCAATCCATCCCAGCCACAGTTCTTATTCACCGAGGTCGGTGTCGGCTACCGGATGTGTGAAGATGAAAATGAGATGTAAGCTGCGGACTCTGCACCGTTAAGAAGGTGTTAAGGAATCTTCACATATCTGTACATTCAGATCAGATATGTTATTATAGAAGTGAAGTGGCATATCGTAAAAGAAAAGCCTCATTCATTATTCTCTCAAAAAAAGGATGCACGTGCATGCATCCTTTTTTGTTACTTTTTTCTTCTGTTTTAATTTGAATGAAGCTTCTGAAAGAATCTTACATTTTACACCTGCCAGATATCTCTGTTGTACTCTGCGATCGTACGGTCTGATGAGAAGAATCCTGCTTTGGCAATGTTCACGATCATCTTCTTCGCCCATGACATACGGTCTTCGTAATCTGCAAATACTCTTTCTTTTGTCTGAACATAATCCTTTACATCCAAAAGTGTCATAAACCAGTCTTTCTGAATCAGTTCTGCATGAATCTCAAGAAGTGTACGTACATCACCGATCTTCATCATCTCAGGGCTGATGATGAAATCTACCCACTTGCGGATATCTGCATCATTGATATAGTAATCTGCTGCCACATAGTCTGATTTTGCATAGTGCTCAATTACCTGATCACTGCTCTCACCAAAGATATAGATATTCTCATCTCCGACAAGCTGATGGATCTCTACGTTTGCACCGTCTTCTGTTCCGAGTGTTACTGCACCGTTCAACATAAACTTCATGTTACCTGTTCCACTTGCTTCCTTTGATGCCAGTGAAATCTGTTCAGATACTTCACATGCAGGAATCAGTTTTTCTGCCATTGTTACGTTGTAGTTCTCTACCATTACAACCTGCAGATATGGTGACACTTCCGGATCGTTCTTGATCAGTTCCTGCAGACACAGGATTACATGAATGATGTCTTTTGCAATAATGTATGCAGGTGCTGCCTTGGCACCGAAGATCATTGTGATCGGTCTCTTTGGTTTATTTCCGGCTTTAATATCCAGATATTTATAAATAATATACAGGACGTTCATCTGCTGTCTCTTGTACTCGTGAAGACGTTTGATCTGGATATCAAAGATTGCATTATCATTTAATACTACTCCGGATTCTTTTTCCAGATATTCTTTTAATGCAGTCTTATTCTGCTGTTTAACATCCAGAAGTGCGTTCAGAGCTTCTTCATTGTCAATCTGTGCAAGAAGTCCTTCCAGCTTTGAAGCATCTTTACGGAATTCCCCAACTCCATATTTATCCATCCATTCTACCAGTTTCTTATCACAGTGCATCAGCCATCTTCTAAATGTGATACCATTTGTCTTATTATTGAATTTCTCCGGATAAATATCATAGAACGGCTTTAATTCTACGTCTTTCAATATTTCTGTATGCAGTGCCGCAACACCGTTAACACTGAATCCATAATGCATATCCATTCTCGCCATATGCACGCGGTTCCACTCGTCGATGATCTGTACATCTTTGTTATTATATTTTGCCGCTACTCTTGCCGCCAATTCACGGATGATCGGCATTAAGTGTGGAACAACTGCCTCCAGATAATCAACCGGCCATTTCTCCAGTGCTTCTGCAAGGATGGTATGGTTGGTATATGCACAGGTGTTTGTCACAATCTCAATTGCCTTATCCATAGAGATTCCTCTTGCTGTCAGAAGACGAATCAACTCCGGAATTACCATAGAAGGATGTGTATCATTAATCTGGATCACTACATGTTTGTCGAGTTCTTCCAGTGCATATCCTTTTTCTTCACATTCCTTCAATATGAACTGTGCACCATTACTAACCATGAAGTACTGCTGATAGATTCTGAGCAGTTCTCCCTGTTTGTCACTATCATCCGGATAGAGGAACAGTGTCAGATTCTCGCGGATATCATTTTTGTCAAATGCGATTCCATCTCCTACGATATTCTCATTTACAGATTCAATGTCGAATAAATGGAGCTTATTTGTTCCGTTTTCATATCCGGTTACATCAATATCATATAATTTAGAATGCAGGCTGAAATCTTTGAACGGTACATCGAATCCGATTCCTGTATCAGTAAGCCAGCTTGTATTCTGGATCCATGGGTTTGGAGTCTCTTTCTGTTTGTGATTTTCAAATACCTGTTTGAACAGTCCAAGATGATAGTTAAGCCCGATTCCGTCTCCTTCCAGACCAAGTGTTGCAATGGAATCCAGGAAGCAGGCTGCCAGTCTTCCAAGTCCTCCGTTACCCAGTGACGGTTCCGGCTCTACTTCTTCAATCTCACAGATATCCTTTCCATTTGCTGCGAGAAGTTCTCTTACTTCATCGTATACCCCAAGGTTGATCAGGTTATTGGATAACAGTTTTCCGATCAGGAATTCTGCTGATATATAATATACTTTCCTTCCGATTTCCGAAATATTTCTTCCTTTATCTGCCGCAGCTTCTTTTACTGTTGAAAGAAGTGCTGCGTAGATCTCTTCATTTGCCGCATCTTTGATTGATTTACCAAGTGTCTGCTGTAATTTTTCTGAGAAATTCATAATTAACCTCCTGAATCTGCGCTGCCGCATCATTATCCCGAATCTGTGTCTGATTCATTTCTATAAATTCTTTGTTTATCAGTTTCCGTTTGCTTTACACTGATATTATAATCAGATTATAACCATAATCTCTTGCATCATAGTAGTAAAAAGTAATACAATACTATCAAATAAACAACTTTTTGACAGTAGAAAGGACTCCAGTTTCTGATTATGAACACACTCACCTACGAAAACCTCCACGAAGTAAAAAAACACGTCAGCACCCAGTTCCCATACAACACCTATCTGTGCTCCATTCCATTGGACTTCACACAGGTTCCGCTTCACTGGCATAATGACGTAGAGATCATTGTAATAAAAAAAGGCTGTGGTATCATTTCCGTTGATACCGAGCCCAGAGCTGTGAAAGCCGGCGACATCATCCTGGTCCGCCCGGGGCAGCTTCACTCCATTTCCCAGCATGAAAAAGACAGTATGGAATATGAAAATATCCTGTTTCAGAGTAGTCTTTTATATTCTGCTGATTCCGATCCCCGGACAGTCGGATATTTCCAGCCGTATTTTACACTGGAATATAAACTTCCATGGCTCTTTGACGATACCTGTTCCTCCCATGAAGAACTTTCTTCCTGTATTGATGCAATCGATGACCTCTGCGCTAAGCGTCCGGACTATTATGAATTATCAGTAAAAGGACATCTCTTTCACTTCTTTTACCTGTTATTCTCCTCCCAGGGATCACCTGTCACTTTCAGCCGCAGCAAATCTCTGGATAAGGTAAAACAGATTGTTTCCTACATTGAATCACATTACACAGAACCGATTACCGTTCAAAGCGCAGCAGACTATATGGGATTCTCCGAATCACATTTTATGAAATTCTTTAAGCAGCACCTGCACACAACGTTCACCAGTTATCTGAATGGCTACCGTCTTACCATTGCCGCCAGACTTCTGCTCACGGAAGATGACAGTATTCTGTCCATCTCGGAACGCACAGGATTCAATAACCTGTCTTATTTTAACCGTTTATTCAAAAAAGAATATCAGATGTCACCGAGAGAATACCGGAACCGTTAGTAAACAAAAAAAGAACAGCGTCTGAGATATTTCCCTCTCAGGTTCTGTTCTTTTTTTATTTTTATAAGATAAACTTACCTCTGTCTTACTTATATGCTCTTATGCAAATCCTACTAATCCTACTCAACCTCTTCCGGTTCCATACTTCTCATATGTTCCCCGTCTTTTTTGATCTCATATTTCTGATTATATTCATTCAGATAAGTTTTATATTCAGTGCTGTCGGAAGGATATACCTTCGAATCATGAATATGTGTATCCATATTTTCTTTATCGCTGTTCATAAGTGCAACCATCGCACTTGCACAGTGTGCCGCAATACGGTTAAAACTGTTCAGGATATCTGTAAATACTGTTCCTTCTTCCAGACCGCATCCACCACTGCTCATACGCTCCACATGGCGCATCTTCAGTTCATCACACAGTGTTGTAATGACCATACCAAGCGGTGCTACTCTCTGTGCCATCTCTTTATCATTCTCAAGGAACGCTTTGCATGTAAGATTGATCTCCTCACGTACCGCTTCCATGACAACATTCAGTTCATCCCAGGCATCTTCTGAGAACTGTGTCTTATTCTCATGCATATCACTGGACATATATGCAATATAAGAAGCATGATCTCCGATACGTTCAAAGTCATTGATCGTATGCAGATAAAGTGAAACCTGCCTTGTCTGTGCTGTGTTCATCTCATGCTTTGTAAGCTTGATCAGATAATCGCCCAGACGGCTTTCATACTTATCGATCAGATCTTCCTTTTTCTGAACCTTGTCGAACTTACTCTGCTGGTACTCATTCAGAAGATTCATTGCACGGTTAACATTCTTACGAAGCTTCTTCGCCATACCGCTCATTGCTCTGTGGCACTGACCGATCGCAAGTGCCGGATACGCAAGAAGACGCTCTTCCAGAAGATCAAAGTCTGCTTCATCTTCCAGTTCTTCTGCGCTGTCTTTTACCAGCCAGCATACCAGCTTCTCAAGTTTATTAATAAACGGAAACAGAATACATACCGTTACCAGACGGAACACGGTGTTCAACAGGGCAATCGATACCGGCGACATAATATTGTCCAGAAAATCAAAATGGACAAATGCATTGATCGTATAGAATCCGATCGACCAGATCAACATTCCGAAGGTATCATTTAATAAATACACAAGTGCAGTTCTCTTACCATTCTTATTTGCTCCGATCGCTGAGACCAGTACCGGACAGGATGCTCCTACACCGATACCAAGAATAATCGGAAATGCACTGGAAAATGTAAGGATTCCTGTTACCGACAAAGCCTGCAATACACCAACGGTAGCAGATGCGCTCTGCAGGACGGCCGTAAATGCAATACCTACCAGGATACCTGCGATTGGATTCGAGAACATCGTCAGCATATCAATAAATACTTTACTCTCTCTTAATGGTGTAACCGCACCACTCATTGTCTGCATGCCTGTCATCAGAATTGCAAAACCAAGCATGATATTACCGATGTTCTTGTGTGTCGTTCTTTTACAGATCATCCGCATGATCGTACCAATTACCGCCACGACAGCCGCTATCGTTGCAGAAGATAAAATCTTTGCAATACCATTCGATCCTTCAATATAGGAAAGACATAAGATCCATCCGGTGATACTGGTACCGATATTGGCTCCCATGATGATACCGATCGCCTGTTTCAGTTTCATCATACCGGAGTTAACAAAACCGATGACCATAACGGTTGTTGCGGAAGATGACTGAATGACACTGGTCACTCCTGTTCCAAGTGCTACTCCTTTGAGCGGTGTGTTTGTCATTTTGTAAAGGAATGCTTCCAGTTTATTACCGGCAACCTGTTTCAGCCCATCTCCCATAAGGGACATTCCGAACAGAAACAAAGCGACTCCACTTAACAATGACAATACCATAGAAAATATTTCCATAATTTTCTCCTTTGTTGTCAGCTTATTTTACGCTTACTTAACATTCTTTTAAAATATTCTTAACCTTTTCTTTTTTATTATGTCACGTTAAACGTTTGATTACAATCGTATATTTGTCAGAAATCACATTTTTTCACATCCCGTAGAAAAACGAATCCCGTCAATTCCTCTTTTTTCATCAATTTATCCAAAAATTACGTTCTGATTTTATAATTCTTACCTTGCACTCAGACTGAGAATAAGCTATCATTTTGTCTATATGGGTAAATGTTTATACGGAGGAATATATTTGTGAGAAAAAAGGAACAGGAACACCTGATACAGACCGTCTATCCGGGTTCTATTGCTGAAGAACTGGAAATCGAACCCGGCGATGTACTGTTAAAAATAAACGGACAGAAAATTGAGGATGTCTTTGATTATCGTTATCTGATGAAAGATGAATATGTCGAAGTCCTGATCCGCAAGCCTTCCGGGGAAGAATGGCTTTTGGAAATCGATAAAGAGTACGACGATGAACTTGGAGTTGAATTCGAGAATGGACTGATGAGTGAATACCGCTCCTGCAGTAATAAATGTATGTTCTGCTTCATCGACCAGATGCCTCCGGGCATGCGTGAGACTCTGTATTTTAAGGATGATGACTCCCGTCTCTCATTTCTGCAGGGAAATTATATCACCATGACAAATATGAAGCAGGCAGATATTGACCGCATCATCCATATGCAGCTCGCACCGATCAATATCTCTGTACAGACAACCAATCCGGAGCTCCGCTGTAAGATGCTGCATAACCGGTTTGCCGGAGAAAAGCTAAAATTTCTGCAGGATCTGTATGAAGCACATATTGAGATGAACGGTCAGATTGTATTATGTAAAGGCGTAAATGACAAAGATGAATTAAAACGTTCCATTGAGGATCTTTCCAGCTATCTTCCTTTTATGAGAAGTGTATCCGTTGTACCCGCCGGACTTACAAAATACCGTGAAGGTCTCTATCCGCTGGAACTCTTTTCAAAAGAAGAAGCCGGTGAAGTCATTGATATGATTGAAAGCTATCAGCCAAAATTCTATGAAGAATATGGTCTGCACTTCATACAGGCAAGTGATGAATGGTACATTCTTGCCGAACGTGATTTTCCGGAAGAAGAACGCTATGATGGATATATCCAGCTGGAAAACGGAGTTGGCATGATGCGTCTTTTAAAGACAGAATTCCATGACGCTCTGGAAGCACTGAAGCAGAATGACAACTATGAGACCTGGAAAAATGAGACCTGCCGTACACTTACCATTGCAACAGGCAAGCTTGCCTACAATACCCTTGCCGGATTCGCAGAGGAGATCATGAAAGCATTTCCATATATTAAGATCAATGTATTTGCGATCCGCAATGATTTCTTTGGCGAGACTGTTACCGTATCCGGTCTGATCACCGGTCAGGATCTCAAAGCCCAGCTTCTGGAAAAGAAAGCCTCCGGCACCGATCTTGGTGACACACTTCTTATCACATGCAATATGTTAAGAAGCGGAGAACAAGTATTTCTGGACGATATGACGGTACAGGAACTGGAAGATGCATTAAATATGACTCTGGTCGCCGTAGAAAACCAGGGACAGGAACTTATCGAAGCTATGCTCAATCATCACTATACGATGCAGCGTGACAATGATACAGACAGTTTTGTATATGTAAAAGGTTATGATTTCTAACTATAATCAGAATATATTAAATAAGCAGTTTACACGGGTTCTTCTTCCCGTATAAACTGCTTCTGTTTTTTTCTATTGAATATCTATATTTTCCCACTTTTTACGCCGGATTCACATGAATCATAATATGCTTCGTATTAGGAAACTTCTTTTCTACATTGTCGTGCACATCCTCTGCAATTGCATGTGCATCTTTCAATGAAAGTGTTCCATCTACTGCAATCTCTGCATCAATATATACCTTATTTCCAAACATTCTGGTCCTTAAAAGATCCAGTCTCTCTACTCCCTGTGTCTTTCTGATATAATCTGCCAGCTTTTCTTCATACTCTTTACTGCATGAAGTATCAAGCATCTTATCCAGTGCATCTTTGAAAATATCAAATGCAACTTTTAATATGAAGATACAGATGATCACACTCGCCAGAGGGTCTAATATAGGAAATCCAAGCATTGCTCCCCCTATACCGATCAATGAACCAACGGAAGAAAATGCATCTGATCTGTGATGCCATGCATCTGCCATAAATGCTGCTGAATCCAGGATCTTCGCATAATGTCTGGTATACCAGAACATTCCCTCTTTTGTAAGAATCGACACGATAGCTGCCACAAGTGCGATCGTTCCCGGTGCCTGCAAATGACTGTAATCACCGGCTATGATCGTCTTCACACCACTCATTCCAATACCAATACCAGTTGCAAGAAGAATGGCTGCAAGCACCATCGATGCTACACATTCCAGTCTGTCATGACCGTATGGATGTTCGCTGTCCGCCGATTTCTTAGATAATTTTACCCCGAGAAATGCAATGAATGTGGCAAACACATCCGATAATGAATGAACCGCATCGGATATCATGGCTCCCGAATGTCCGATAATTCCTGCCAGCAGTTTGAACACTGTCAGAATGACATTTCCAAGAATTCCCACGGTTGATAAATGATTGATCATTTTCTGTTCATTTAATTGTTGTTTTTGACTTGTCATAAGATAACCTCCATTTTTAATAATGTCATGTCTCCTATGGCACCTAAGGTGAGACTACTGTTCCTCCGTATTCTATTTACAAGACTGCTTTTTTGCAAAAAAATACACCTGTGGAACTTTCTACTTACTGTCCCACAGATGTATGATATATCGTCTCATCTGCTGCCGGTAATCGACCGGCCCGGCATGCACATCATTTTCTTAACATCATCTTTTTGAAAATGAATGTAGCCTGATCAGTTTGTACTGCTATCCCTTATCCTTATTGGATATATTCAGTGCAAAGAGATTCTATATATAATATTCGATTTCAAGGAAAAAGTCAACTGTTTTTTCCGGTTTTCATTCTCTTTATAAGCTCTTAAGTTCTTCTTAAGATTTTTCCGATTTCTTTAAGGAATTTAACATACTTTAGACATATTTGTTTTTTATAATAAATTTAGATAGTTGAGAGAGACAAATTCAACTATCTCCCCCTCATAAAGTAGCACACCGGGAATCCGGTGCAACACTTTACTCTCATTCCTTTAGATAACTATAACGACAACGAACGCCACAGGCCGAAAGGTTTGTGGCGTTTGTCGTTTCTTTTTTCTTTTGCAAAATATAATGCTTAAATCTATAAAAAATCATCCTGAATATCTTCCTCCAACATCCGTATCCCTGCAACACTGGTCACCGGCAGCGAGAACACAATCGTACGTTCTTTGCTGTCGAGACCGGCCTGCTCCATGATTGCTTTCATGATCTGATTCTTCTCTCTGCTCTTAGTTACGATCAGAATGACCTCTTTTTCTTCCACCAGTGATACCCCAAGATATTTCTTTGCAAGCTCCATCCCAGTTCCTTTTGCATGGATCACAGTCCCTCCGCCGGCTTTTGCTGCTCTTGCCGCATCCATGACTGTATCGATATATCCCTGATTCGCGATTGCTACCAGAAGTTCATAATCTGTATCTTTCATCGCTGTCTCCTCCTCTTTTTCAAATTCCTGTTCATTTACAAGAAACTGCAGTGTCTTTCTTCCACCCACGCTGCTAAGCGGAACAATGAATGATACCCCCGTCCCTGGTACATCGATCATCATCTTCGTGATCAGTCCCCTGCGCAGTTTTTTCCACGTCTCTCCTGTTACGATTGCAAGAAATAACAACTTTTCCGATTCTTCCAGGCCGAAATAATCCAGTACTTCAATCTGTGCCGTCCCTCTCCCGGTCGTTTCCAGGAATACGGGAAGACCGTGTTCTTTAAAAAATGTTCGGAAATCTTTTCGTTTGTTTCTGTTCGTGATGGTCACCATCATATATACCTTACTCATAAATTCTCCCTTACAGCTCTATAATATCCGCATCCCCATATGCCTCCAGCGGTAATACCTTAACAGGCTGCGCGAGCATCTCTTCTTTATCCTTCTTACGCTCCTGATACTGATACACCACGCCCAGGATCTGTATCGTGATAAGCGGTGTCATTGCTACCATTGCCACGACTCCGAATGCATCGGTTACTACATTTCCGCCAACGGCTTCACAGGCTCCCTGTGCAAACGGAAGTAAGAAGGTTGCCGTCATCGGTCCGGATGCAACACCGCCGGAGTCAAATGCAATCGCCGTAAATATCTTCGGCACGAATAACGTCAAGATTAGTGCCAGTGCATACCCCGGTACCAGAAACCACAGGATCGAGATACCTGTCAGCACACGTATCATCGCCAATCCAAGGGAAAATGCAACGCCAAGCGACAGGCTATATCCCATTGCTTTTCCCGGTATTGCTCCGGAGGTCAGCTCTTCTACCTGCTCCATCAGCACATATACCGCCGGCTCTGCCTTTACGATAAAGTAACCGATCAGCATACCGATCGGGATGATCACCCAGCGGTAAGGAAGCCCTGCGATCACCTGTCCCAGATAATTACCTACCGGCATAAATCCTACATTTACCCCCGTCAGGAATAATACCAGACCAATGTATGTATATAGAATACCGACCAAAATCTTGATCAGTGTCTTCTTTTTCAGTTTCAAAGATACAACCTGAAAGAATGCAAAAAACAGAACGATTGGTAACAATGATCCACCGATGTCTTTCATATAATGTGGAATCCCTGATTCAAATAATTTCCACAATGCCACCGATGTCTCTGCATCCGGAATCACAGTTTCAGAATAACTACCGCCCTGTGGATGATAGATGATGCCAAGAAGCAGTACCGCCAACACCGGGCCGATCGAGCACAACGATACCAGACCGAAACTGTCTGTCTCCGCATACTTATCACTACGCACTGCTGAGAATCCGATTCCCAGAGCCATGATAAACGGCACCGTCATCGGTCCGGTCGTCACGCCGCCCGAATCAAATGCAATTGCCAGAAAGTCCTTCGATACAAAAAATGTCAGGATAAACACCACCGGATAAAAGATCAACAGCATATAGGACAGCGGTTTTGAAAATAACATACGCAATACAGCGGCCACCAGAAAAATTCCGACTCCCACGGCAACCGCCAGAATCAGTGTCATATTTGATACCGAAGGTACCTGTCCGGCCAGCACCTGCAGATCCGGTTCCGATATTGTGATGATAAATCCAAGTACAAAACACAACCCGATGATCACCGGCAACCTTTTTGACTGTGCGATCCGGGTTCCGATTCTCTCTCCCATCGGTGTCATCGACATCTCTGCACCCAGTGTAAAAAACATCATTCCTACTATCAGAAGGATTGCTCCAATAATAAAAGCCATCAGAATGCCCGGCGGCACCGGTGCGATCGTAAAGCTTAAAATCAATACGATCACAATGATCGGCACCACCGCTTCCAATGACTCTTTTAATTTCTCCATTAATTTTGTCCAATATAATTTCAATAAATATTCATGCCTTTCTGTGTTAATTTTTCTACAGTTTTCTGACTATTCAATATATTCATTATATTATCACAAAATTCTAATCCCATCTATTTTTCTTTCGCTAAGATCTTGCTAAGATTCTTTATTCTATAACCATATCCTTTGCAAACAATGCTGCTCCCAGTGCTCCGCAAAGCTGTGCCTTATCACTGATTACCAATGTTGTACCAAGCTTCTCTTCCAGTGTCTTCACCAATCCCTGGTTCTTGGACACGCCTCCGGTCATCATATAACGTTCCTCGCCGCCGACACGTTTTGCCAGTGCTGCTGTCTTGGATGCAACGGCTTTATTCAGTCCGTGTACGATATCATCAGTAGCCTTATTCTGTGCAATCAGTGATACGACTTCGGATTCTGCAAATACGGTACACATACTGGAGATCGTAATGTCTTCCTTATATGACAGACCTGCCTTTCCCATATCATCCAGGCTCATTTCCATCGTTCTTGCCATCATTTCCAGGAATCTTCCTGTTCCTGCAGCACATTTATCATTCATAACGAAATTGGCTACAGCCCCGTTCTCATCCAGACGGATGACCTTGCTGTCCTGACCTCCGATATCAATAACAGTACGGACTTCCGGGTTCAGGAAATGTGCCCCTCTTGCATGACAGGTAATCTCTGTAATACTCTTATCTCCATCAGAAATGGCCGTTCTTCCGTATCCAGTTGTAACCATTGCATCGATGTCTTCTCTCTGAAGTCCCGCATCCTTCAGCGCTTCTTCCAGTGCACGCTCTGCTCCGATTGCTGCTCCCGCACCTGTTGGCAGGATGATACCTGTCACGATATTTTGGTCTTTATCAAGAATTACTACATCTGTACTTGTTGATCCGCTGTCTATTCCGGCAAAATATCCTTTTCCCATCTTCAGTTCCTTCCCTTCCAGTTGTTCCATATTCATGCTCTCTGCAAATGCTTCTAATCTTGTCAGAAGCTGCCCGCTGCTCTGCACCGTATAATCCGATTCGATCTTCAGAAGCGGCACGGTCACATTCTGCTTAATCTGTGCGTATTCAAAACTGTAAAAATCGCAGAATTTCACAGTATGATAAATGATTCCTTTTAATCCGGGATCGTTATATAATCTCTTTCTTCCGCTGTGATCCATCATTCGCATACATGGAATCTGTCCGAGAAGTTCTTTCGCATACCATGCCATCAGCTCATCGAATCCCAGATCTTTTGGCGGCTCTGCCTCGCCCACCGAACGGTTATTGACACAGGTATCATTTTCCACCGGATATGGCATACTTTTCTGTACCATATCAAAAAGTTCATTTCCCATACGTGCACCCAGCACACTGATATGCGGCTTTACGATGCGTTCCGGCTTCTTGAATGCCTGCCGGAACTTCTCTTCATCAAATCTGGTACCTTTATATTCTCCATATGCTTTCGCAAGACCTTTTAACTGCACTGCTGTACGTTCCCTGCTGCATTCTGCATCACAGTGAAGTACATCAATCATATATAAGAAATCCAGTTTCCCGCTGTCTTCCAGAATATCATACACACTCCGAATCGTGTCACAGCAGTTGACCAACACCAGTTCCTTTACTTTTCCACTCATAACAGCTTCCAGAAGGGCCTTGCCGAATCCACAGATATTCGGATGCGCTATCTGATCCGCATGGTCAAAGCCCTGCGGCATCTCATTCAGGTTCTGACATTCCCCGCCGAACGCTTCTAAGAGTTCGATTGGGGTATATTTACAGACATAATATGTTTTATTCATCGTGCGATTCCTCCTGTCTGTCCGTATTTTCATCCGTTTCTGTATTCAGCATCTCTAAGAATGCCCCGAGTCTGGTAGATGTCTGCCCTTCTCCGCCATGACTTCTGTCGCATCCATCGCCGTCCAGGATCAGAAGCGGGATTCCCTGTTCTTCGAATTTGCGCTTGGCAAGCTGTGCTGCTCCAAGGGTATGCTTACATCCCCAGTGTCCGAACCAAACAGCACCGTCTGCTCCTGTCTCCTTTGCATGACGGATTCCTGCTTCGATTCTTCTGATCGCGCTTCCATTTAATGCATGATATACCATACGTCTCGCCATTGCCTCATAAGGCTTCTCCGGATCAAAATCCGGCTCACAGACGTGACTCAGTTCACAGCCGACAATCTGTGCTTTTTCCTGAAAGCATAGCTCGTTCTTCACCGCATCAGACCAGAATGGGATCGTATGCATCCAGTAGATTTTCTTTCCTTTTTTTGCAGGAGCATTCTTTACGTCTTTCAAAAGGCGGTCCACATAATCCTCTTCTTCTTTTGTGCCAAGCAAAAGATTGTTGGTCATTCCCACATAAAGAGGCGTAACCAAATCTGCCGGAACATATTTATCTGCACTTTCTTTCTCATACTGTGCAAACTTCTCCAGTGTCCGTTTGCTTCTTCTCAGCCGTTCTGTTAATGCCTCGTCTGTAACCTTTTTACCCGTACATTTTTCTATAAACTCTTTCAGCTTCCGAAGCTGGTCTGCCACATACTGTACATTGTCCTCATTCTGCTGCATCGGGACATCAATTGCAAAGATTGGCACTTCATACATTTTCGCCAACTTTTTAAACGTCAGAAGGTTTGCATCACAGGTCAGGTTCGTGTACACAATGCACTTTGGTTTCGGAAGCACTTTCTTCTGTGCCGCCCCGATAAATGTCTTATGATAACTGCAAAGTGTCTCAGAAATTCCTGTATTTTCTGCCTGCTGTAAAAATGCTCTTTCTGCCTTTGATGCAGAAAGATAACAGGAAAATCCTTCCACATTATACGGATGGATTCCTGCCTCCTGCAACAGTTCGCAAGGAGTAAAGATGCTGACTATTGCACTTTCCTGTGGTTTTTCCAAAGGCATAAGCATCGTATCCATCATAAGTCTTGCCAGATACCGGTCTGCCGGCATCAGTCTTTTGTCCGGGGCAAACCGGAACTTCAGATTCTGTGCCTTCCATCCGGTCTTTAAAAGCCATCTGGCTCTGTCCGGATCCTCATTACTCCATTTTTCTATATAATTTCCATATGTTTCTATGATCTTCATGTTCTCATCCTCGTCTTACCCTGTTGTCTGTTTCCATTTTTCTTCCTTATTCAAGTAAAAAAACATTTAACATCATACTCTTCTTTTTTATAAAATGCAAATATACAGCAGCAATTTTCCGCAAATCTGCTGCTGTATATAGATATCAACGTATACTACCTTGTATTTTTTTGTTTTCTTTTTTCCTGTACAAGCACTAACACGAATCCGGCTATTCCAATCAGTGACAATACTTTTCCTGTTGTTGCTCCCGGTGCATGATAGATGATCTTCACTTCATGGTTACCACTTTCGATCTTACACCCCAGAAATGCCGTATTTACTTTTTGTATCTCTGTTTCTTTTCCGTCAATATAAATCTTAAAATGTTTATCATAAGGGATGGACGTAATAAACCATCCATCTTTCTTTACACGAATTTTCCCCTGGATCACGTTATCTTCTGTCTGCTTTTTGTCCACCTGGATTTCTGACTGATACAACAATTCTGACCGTTCCGGCAGACTGCCGAGATATGCCTGTACATGCCTTAATCGATATTTTCCTTTGCCAAATGTCACAGAAATATTATCTTCTCCATCCTTTAACGGCACTGCATAGGTAAATGTCTTATTTTCATTATAATATACATGATCTTTCGCGCTTAGTTTGTTACGGATTCCGTTGATCCAGACTGCCACGTCCTTATTCGGATGTGCGTTGTCCACCCAGAATCTTAAAAAAAGAAGCTGTTTCTGCCCCTCTTGCTGCATCGTTTTCTGCTCCGCTCCACCTGTAGTTCTATTATTAGCCATTTTCAGACTAACCGGCGCATAGGCTGTCATTATGTTCTGATCTGAAGATTCCGAATGTTCTCCAACAACCGCATATTCCAGAAATGCCGTCTGATTATATGGAAATGCAAGTTTCTTATATTCCTCTTCCGTCATCACACGATCTGTTGCATACATGACCGGTGCTGCGTCTTTATTCTGATATATACCGGTTGTGCCGCATTTCTTAACCAGAGTATATCCTGGCACATCCGAATCTGATACGATATACCGCACTCCCATCATCCGTTGAAATACCGGATTTTTCGAGACAGACTGCATCATCCCATTGCGGAACGGTTCTTCCAGTCCGAATGTCTTCTGACGGAATGTCTGATAGTCCGGATTGTATGCAGATGAATAGATGGAAGTAATATTCTGATCCACATCCCAGATCCGGTTTAAATCTGCTGCATTTTCATCATCACTTCCCATCTGTTCTGTACGGTAATATCCATCATCATCTTTCAATGCTTCTTTTACCGCCTGTCTATTCTGTTCTCCCACAACATCCCGGTACAATTTGCGGCTGACATACCTGTCCGGCTTCATCTGATAAAAAGTGTTCATCGTGACCGCCAGACATATCACCGACGGCAGAGCCAGCATCAGAATCTCTTTCATTTCTTTGTAGTGTCTCTTCATCGCACAATACAGCACATAACAGATCAGAAACAGAATACTTTCTGCAAGCAGGGCTTTCCATATACTTTCCCCTATGCCTTTTGAAACAAACTGATTTCTTGCCATATAAACGAATATCGTTGTGATAATATATGGAATCATTCCTGCAATAAAAGACAGTTCTCTTTTTCTGCACTTTTCCAGATAAATGCCAATCAGATAACAAAGCAATGGCAGAAACGGAATAAAGACTTTATCCCTGATATATAGTCCGCCATTCAATAAGTAAGCAAATACCGGAATCGCAAGTACGATCACACATCCATATGTGAGTACCTTTTCATATACTTTCCGATACAACAATCCCGTGAGCAGAACTGTGATCACCAGTGTCGTAAGTCCGATTCCATAGATGCTATAAGCAAATCGTTCTACTGTGATCTGCGGAATAAAAAAGGAAGCAAACGATGTGTTCTGCTCTTTACTTCTCCCACCCGTCAATGCGAGTGCTGTCGGTACCAGAAAGAAACCACTCATGAGTACTGCCAGAATCATCGAACGCACGAAACACAATCCGTCCCGCAAAAAGCTGCGAACTGTGACCCTTTTTCCTTCTCTTTGTTCAAAATAGCGGTGCAGTCCATAAAGAACCAATGACAGCATTCCGCCAATACTGAAATAAAAACTGGTCATGATCATCAGAAATACACTAACTGTAAAAAGACCACTTTTTTCTTGCTCAAAATACCGGTCTACACCTATGAGTGCCAGACATAAGAACGGCATATAATCCACAAACATGATCTGCCCGCTGTACTGACCGATCATCGGTCCTGCCAGCAGGAACATCAGTGACAGGATAAAAGCAGTGCCCGTATCCGTCTTTCTGCTTTTCAGCCAGTAATAAAACAGCAGTACCGAAGCAGTCAGACCTGTTATGCTGACCGCCATGATGTAATCCGACATTTTCACAAACGGAAGCAGATATGACGGCAGGATCAACGGACTATATAGTCCGTAATAAGCAAAATGATAAATATTCTGGCCGCCGCCCAGATTCGCCGCAAATTCGGGAAATAACTTTCCGGTTGCATAAAACTGCTGCCGGAAATAATCCGGCAGCACACTATGCTGACTGAGCCAGTCTACCTTTGCTCCAAAGATTCCATATCTGCCCACAAACATCCGGCAAAAAAAGAGTGTTAAGCCTGTAAGCAGCAGGTAAGGAATGTATCTCTTAACCTTGTCCATAACTCTTCCTCCGCAGATTTTGTGATAATGGCATCATCATGATCCGCTGTTCTTTTTTACTGGAATCCTTTAACAGGTATACCGGCCGGTTCTTTACTTCCAGGTATGTCTTGGCAAGATACTGTCCCAGAATTCCGGTACACAGAAGCTGTACACCACCCACGCCAAACAAGATACAAACCATCGATGGCCATCCGGCCACCGGATCTCCCCAGATTAATGTACGGACTACGATCGCAACAATCATCAGGAATGATAATCCGCAGAACAAAACTCCCATATACGCTGCAATCGACAGCGGAACTACAGAAAATCCCGTGATTCCCTCCAACGAGTAAATGAATAATTTCTTTACATTCCATTTTGTTTCTCCGGCAGATCTTTCGATATTCTCATATTCCAGCCATTTGGTGCGGAATCCGACCCACCCGAAGATTCCTTTGGAAAAGCGGTTATATTCACTCATTTCCAGCACTGCATCTATCATCTTACGGTTCATCAGGCGGTAATCTCTGGCACCGCTTACAATCTCTGTCTTGGAAATCTTATTGATTACGTTGTAAAACTCTTTAGATAAGAATGAACGGATCTTTGGTTCACCCATTCTTGTTGAACGTCTGGTTGCCACGCTGTCATATGCTTCTTCTTTTAAAATTCTGTACATATCAGGCAGCAGCGACGGCGGATCCTGCAGATCTACATCCATGATTGCTGCATAATCACCGCTTGCGTTTTGAAGTCCCGCATAGATCGCAGCTTCTTTCCCAAAGTTTCTGGAAAAGGAAAGATACTGACATCTTCCGTCCTTTCTGTGTAAGTCTTTCATAATCTCATATGTTCTATCGGATGACCCGTCATCTACAAATAGCAGTTCAAAACTGGTCTGTTTTTTCATGCTGTCCATGACTTTTTTCATTTCTGCATAATAAATTGGCAATGCTTCTTCTTCATTGAAGCACGGGATGATAATACTGATCTTGTCCATAACAATAAGCCTCCTCATCTTTTTCTTGATGCTATTGTAGGCTTCGTTTCTTAAAGACATACGCAAATAATTCTTAAGATTTCTTAAAAACTTCTGTTATTTTTTAAAATATAAGTTCTATCTTCGTACCTTCACCAAGTTTACTGTCCACATGGATCTTCGCCCCATGAAGCATTGCTCCATGCTTTACGATAGACAGTCCAAGACCTGTTCCACCTGTTTCTTTAGAATGGCTTTTGTCTACACGATAAAAACGTTCAAAGATACGATCCGTCTCATTCTCCGGGATTCCGATTCCGGTATCCGTAACGCAGACCTTCTTTCCTTGCAGGGTATTCCCTACCCAAACGGTTAATTTTCCGCCTTCTTTGTTATACTTGATTGCATTTTCACAGATATTGTAAATCATCTCATCCAGGATCTGACGGATACCCACATACTCTACCGGTTCTCCCGTCACCTCTACATGCACTTTCCGCTTCGCTGCCTGTGGTGAAAGTCTGGTCAGAATCTCCCTCGTCAGCTTATAGAGATCTACTTCTTCTTTTTCCAGCTGCACATTGCCCTCATCCAGTTTTGATAACTTGATGATATCTTCTACCAAAGTGATCAGACGTCTTGCTTCATTATAGATTCTTTCCGCAAAACCTTTCATATCTTCCGGCTTTACCAGTCCGCTTTTCATGATTTCTGCGTAACCTGAAATTGACGTAAGCGGTGTCTTCAGTTCGTGAGATACATTTGCCGAGAATTCTTTTCTCATATTGGCAACTGCATCTTTTTCTTTATTCTGCTTGTCGATACTCTGTAAAAGAGGTGTTAATTCTTCGTACACGTCATTCTCCAATGGATTTTCAAGATCCAGTCTGTTGATCGGGCGGATCAGTCTCGTTACCTGCCATTTTACAAGGATTCCCGCAAATGCCAGCATGATCAATGCGATCAGCCCCATCGCCGGGAATACCTTCATTGCTGTCCTGAATGCAGTATCTACCGTCTTTGATACTCGCAGGATATCTCCATTTTCCAATTTCACTGCATAATAGAACATCTCTTTATTCAATGTATTCGATTCACGGATATCCTGACCACTTCCGTTTTTCAGCGCAGCTTTTACTTCCGGCCGATTCTTGTGATTCTGAAGGGTTACATCATCTTCTTTTGAGTCATATTTCACCTTACCATCCGGATCGATCAGGGTAATTCTTGTGTCCGCATGCACGTTATCCATCGTCTTCAGATAAGACTCCCCGGAAGTATCGAGTGCTACGTTAATATAGTCCGCTTCCTGTCTTACCTCTCCTTCCATGATACGGATCGTCTGGCGGTATACAACCAGCGTGGTGATCGCATAAGCTATGAGCATCGTCAGGGTAATGACAAGAATCATGCTGCTTTGGATCTTTTTTCTCATACTTTGTTTCATATTATTACCTGCTCATACGGTATCCGACTCCGCGGACCGTCTCAATCTGTTCACCTGCATCTCCAAGCTTCTGTCTTAAAGTTCTGACATGCACATCCACGGTTCTCGTCTCCCCATCGAAATCATATCCCCAGATATCTTCCAAAAGCTGGTCTCTGGTAAGGACAATATTCGAATTCTTCATCAGGCGTTTCAATAATTCATACTCTTTCAGTGTCAGGTTCACCACTTCTCCGTGAACGGTCACTTCATGCTTCTTCGGATTCAGCCGGATCTCTCCGATCTCAAATGTATCCTCACTGGATATGCTTCCATTTGCACTGCGTCTTAATACAGCCTTGATACGTGAGATCAACTCCATCATGCCAAATGGTTTTGTAACATAATCATCCGCACCGGCATCCAATCCTTTTACCTTATCGTATTCTGCTCCCTTGGCTGTAACCATGATGACCGGAATCTCTCTCGTTTTCTTAGATGCTTTTAACTTTCTCAAAAGCTCCATTCCGTCTTCTCCCGGCAGCATAATATCAAGCAAAACAAGCTCTGGCGTCTCTAATGCCAGAGCTTCAAGGAATGAACTTCCATCTTCGAATCCGTGCGCCTGAAACCCTGTGCTCTCCAGGGTATACACCACCAGTTCCCGTATGTTACTGTCATCTTCTACACAAAAAATCATTCCTCTTTCTCCTTCTTTATACTACAGAAGCCTTGTGGATTCCTGTGATAGAGAATTCCACCCACTCTGCGATATTTGTTGCATGGTCTGCGATACGTTCTAGATATTTTGCAACCATGATCAGATCAATCGCCTCTCCCCCCTGCTCTCCTTTATTTTCCGCAATAAAGTCGATCAGTGTTGTCTTCACTTCTTCAAAAAGTTCATCCACGATATCATCATCTTTTATAACTTTTCTGGAAAGTTCAAGGTCTTTTTCCACATATGCATTGACGCTGTCACGCACCATCTTTCCGGCCGCTTCTGACATTTTGATGATCTTTGGAATGTCCTGTGCTTCCGACTTCTCCTCCGTAATGATGATCTCTGCAATATCCGAAGCCTGATCGCCGATACGTTCCATATCTGTGATCATTTTCAATGCCGCTGAAATCTGTCTTAAATCTCTTGCCACAGGCTGCTGCTGGAGAAGCAGTTTCAAACAAAGTCTTTCAATATCTGTCTCTGCCTGATCGATCTCTTCATCTGCCTCGATCACCTTCTGTGCCTGTTCCATACTTCCTTCTTTTAATGCTGTTGTTGCTTTTCCGATTGCAACTTCACATAATTCACCCATACGTGTAAGCTGCTCATTAAGTAACTCCAGCTGCTGATCAAACCGATTACGCATATCCTAGCCAAACCTCCCTGTGATATAATCTTCCGTTCTCTTATCTGCCGGAATCGAAAATAATTTTTCTGTTTCATTATATTCAATGACTTCTCCCAACAGGAAGAATGCCGTATTATCAGACACACGTACCGCCTGCTGCATATTATGTGTTACCATAACGATAGTATAATCTTTTTTCAATTCCATCGCAAGGTCTTCTATCTTAGATGTCGAGATAGGATCCAGTGCCGATGTCGGTTCATCCATAAGGAGCACTTCCGGCTGCACCGCCAGTGCTCTTGCAATACAAAGTCTCTGCTGCTGGCCGCCTGACATTCCAAGTGCGCTGGTCTTTAATCTGTCCTTGCATTCATTCCAGATTGCCGCATCTCTTAAAGATTTTTCTACCAAGTCATCCAATTTTGCTTTTGAACGTATTCCATGGGTTCTTGGTCCATAAGCAATATTATCATAGATACTCATTGGAAACGGATTCGGTTTCTGGAACACCATTCCAACTCTCTTTCTTAATAAATTCACATCGATATCATGGAAAATATCCTTGCCATCCAGAAGAATCTCTCCGTCAATCTTACATCCCTCTACCAGATCATTCATACGGTTGATTGATTTTAATAATGTAGACTTTCCACATCCGGATGGACCGATGAATGCTGTGATCTTATTCGCTTCTATCTCAAGATTCACATTTTTCAGAGCATGGAAATCACCGTAATGAAGTTCCATGTTCTTGATACTTATTTTACTCATGTATGATTCCTTCCTGTTTTTTTCTGATTTATCTCTGTACAGCTGCTATGCTTTTGTAATCCGTTTGGCGATCATGCCCGACAGGGTATTGATCACAACTACCAGCACCAGCAGTACTACAGCCGTCGCATAAGCCTGATTCATATAAAGGCCTTCACTTGACAGATTATACATGTGCACTGCCAGGGTTCTTCCTGAACTCAATACATTCTTCGGCACCTTTGCAACAGTACCTGCTGTATAGATCAGTGCTGCTGTCTCTCCGACGATTCGTCCGATCGCCAGGATCACACCTGCAAGGATTCCAGGTATCGCCGATGGAAGTACGATCCGAAATACTGTACGTAATTTTCCTGCTCCCAGTCCGAAACTTCCTTCTCTGTAAGAATCCGGTACGGATTTCAATGCTTCTTCTGTACTTCTCATGATCAGCGGTAATACCATGATCGCAAGAGTAAACGCTCCTGCCAGAATCGAAAATCCCCATTTACAGGTATTTACAAAGAACAGCATACCAAACAGTCCATATACGATAGATGGAATTCCCTGAAGCGTCTCTGTTGTAAGTCTGATCACTTCTACAAATTTATTACCACGTTTTGCATATTCCACAAGGAAGATCGCTGCGAAGATTCCAAATGGAACTGCGATCAGAAGTGATAACAGGGTCATGATCACTGTGTTGATCAATGCCGGCATCAACGAGGCATTTTCCGATGTATAATGAAGTGAGAAAATGGATGGTTTCAAATACGGAACACCATGCGCCAGCACATATACGATCAGAAATATAAGTACTGCAAATGTCATAATTGCAGAAAGCATGACAAGAAGCATTACGATCAGTGATCCAGGAGTTCTGGTATATGCTTTTAACTTATCTTTCCATGTTACTTCATTACTACTCATAATTCTTCCCCCTCTTCAAAAGTGCTACACAGAAGTTCAGAAGAAGGATAAATACGAAGAGAACTACGCCGGTTGCAATCAGTGCTTCTCTGTGAAGTCCGGATGCATATCCCATCTCAATTACGATATTTGCTGTCAGTGTTCTGACTCCTCTGAAGATTCCTTCCGGCATTCTCGGCTGATTACCAGCCACCATGATCACTGCCATCGTCTCTCCGATCGCACGCCCGATTCCAAGAACAATAGCTGCCACTACTCCGGATTTGGCTGCCGGTAAAACAACAGTAAAGATTGCTCTTTCATGTGTTCCGCCAAGTGCTACCGCACCTTCATAGTACTGTGTAGGAACTGCTCTAAGCGCAGATTCCGTAAGTCCGATGATCGTTGGTAAGATCATCATTCCCAGAAGAATGGATGCTGTGATCATACTGCTTCCGTTCCCCCCCTGATGAAGTGTTCTTCCGATTTCTCTTACCCACGGTACGAGAACTACAAGACCGAAAAATCCATAGACAACGGATGGGATTCCTGCCAGAAGTTCTGTTGCCATCTTCAGTGGTTTATAGATTACTTTCGGACAGTAGAATGCCATGAATACTGCTGTCAGGATTCCAATCGGTACACCGATGATAATTGCACCAGCCGTTACATACAGACTTCCAATGATCATCGGAAAGATTCCGTATATGTCATTCTTTGGTTTCCATAATTCACCGGTCAGGAATTCCCCGAATCCAATTTTACTCATTGCAGGAATTCCATTTGCAAACAAGAAAATACAAATGAGTGCAACCGCCAGTACCGAAGCACAGGCGGCAACTGCAAACACTCCCTGCATGAATTTCTCTGTCCATGCTTTTGATTTCATATTATTTCACTACCTCATCCCATGTGGTTGCATCACCAGTGTAAATTGTCTTTACCTGATCACTGCTGAGTTCATCTGTTGTATTGTTTTTATTTACAATAACTGCAATACCGTCTGTAGCAATTACCTGGCTGTCCAGTTTATCTTTTTCTTCATCCTGTAATTCACGTGATGCCATTCCGATATCATAACTTCCGTCGATTGCTGATGTCATACCTGTTGTAGAGTCTGTAGTCTGAAGCTCAATCTCTGCTCCTGTATTGACTTTCTTATATGCCTCGATCAATTTTTCCATAACCGGTGATACGGAAGAGGATCCGCCGACAACTGCTTTTCCGGATGGCTTGCTTCCCGCATAAGCTTCTGCTGAATCGTCTCCGATATATCCGTTGTCTGAAATCACCTGCTGTCCTTCTTTGCTCATGATATAAGCGATAAAGTCTTTTGCCACTTCATTATCTGCACCTTTCTTTGTTGCAATGTTAAATGGTCTGCAGATTTTATATTTTCCATCTTTGATGTTCTGCTCTGTAGCTTCTTCTCCATCAATCTTTAAAGCTTTTACTGTATCATTTAATGATCCGAGTGATACATAACCGATTGCATAATCATCTCCGGCTACTGTTGTAAGCATTACGGATGTGCTGTTTGTGATCTGTGCATCATCTGTTGTCATGTCTACTTTTTCGCCGTCTTTCTTTTCTTCAATTCCGAAAAGTTCGATGAGCGCTCCTCTTGTTCCTGAGCCATCTTCTCTGGAAACGATTGTTATATCATTGGAAGAATCCCAGTCACCTTTGCTGCTCTTATCATCAGAAGAACCACTATCTGCACTTCCACATCCAACTGCAAGTCCTGCTGCCATTGTTGCTACGGATAAAACTGCAATAAACTTTTTCATTTTCATAATCATACTCTCCTTAGATTCTCATCTTTTTTTATTCTGATTTTTTTCTTTGTCGCTTTCGACAATAGCTATCTTATAAGACGTATGTTAAATCCAAAATCTGCGAATTGTTAAATGTGTGTAAAGTATATGTAGGAAATGTAAAATTGAATTTTGGACCGAATAACTATGATAAAAATGTCGAATTTTGATTTCGGATACAGTGATATCTTTATATGAATGCTTTCAAATTGAATTTCTTAATTTTTCATGCTATAATTCCTCTGCAGGACTTTTCCTGATCAGCTTTTTCAAAAATTATATTCGATATTAACCTTTATACAAAAAGCTGACAGTAATATGTTCTACAGATTCGAACACAATGAATACAAACATATGAAAACTTATTATTTGAGAAGAAAGAGGATATAATTCTATGTGGATTGCAGATCAATGGAAAGATTATGAAGTAATAGATTGTAGTAAAGGTGAGAAATTAGAGCGCTGGGGACAGTACACGCTGGTCCGTCCGGACCCGCAGGTTATCTGGGATACCCCGAAAACCGAGCGTGGATGGAAACATATGAACGGCCACTATCACCGCAGCAAGAAAGGCGGAGGGGAATGGGAATTCTTCAGTCTCCCGGAACAGTGGCAGATTCATTATAAAGAACTGACATTTAATCTGAAGCCTTTCAGCTTCAAGCACACCGGTCTTTTCCCGGAACAGGCAACGAACTGGGACTGGTTCTCTGAGAAGATCAGAAATGCAGAAAGACCGATCAAAGTACTGAATCTCTTTGCTTACACAGGTGGTGCTACTCTCGCAGCCGCTGCTGCCGGAGCAAGTGTTACACATGTAGATGCTTCTAAAGGAATGGTTGCATGGGCAAAGGAAAATGCAGCCTCTTCCGGATTATCTGACAGACCGATCCGCTGGCTGGTCGATGACTGTGTAAAATTCGTAGAGCGTGAGATCCGCCGTGGCAATCAGTATGATGCCATCATCATGGACCCTCCGTCATACGGACGTGGACCTAAAGGTGAGATCTGGAAGATCGAGGATGCAATTCATCCTCTGATCAAGTTATGTACACAGATTCTGTCGGATGACCCATTATTCTTTCTAGTCAACTCCTATACAACAGGACTTGCACCGGCCGTTCTGACTTATATGCTTGGAACGGAGCTCAAGAAATGGAACGGACATGTGGATTCACAGGAGATCGGACTTCCTGTTACGCATTCCGGACTGGTGCTGCCTTGCGGGGCTTCTGGGAGATGGGAAGCGGTTTAACGCAATAGGAACTGACTTTCCCGGTCCTGAATAAAAATATAGAAGCGCTTTCTGTGCTGATTCAATCATGAAGTAACTCATATGCACAGAAAGTGCTTCTATATTTTTATTCAGTTACGTTTTCGCATGCTCTACTCATTAAACAACAAGTTCTGCCAAATGTATAATTGCTCTAATACCTTCGATTCTTCCTTCTTCACGGCCACGTTCTATCCCCAGCTTCTGTAAAATCAATCAGAAGTTCGCCTAACGCAACAATATCAACCTCTTTTCCCATTCTTCAGATCCTCCACAATTTCATTATACCGTTTTTTATTTAACCGGTAGAAAAATAATACAACAGCTGTTACAATCCACAGAATCCCCGGAATGGTTGTAAATGCATATTTCATAATACTGATAACCGTATCATTTTGTGCCTGATTTGCCACGTATCCATATTTTCCAAGTAATGCCGCAAGCATCGCTGTACCGATCGCCATTCCAATCTTATTTCCAAGAGAAACGAATGCATATTGAAATCCATCATTCCGAAGTCCGGTTTTCCATTCTCCGTATTCCACACAGTCCGGAATGATCGCATAGATTGCTGTATTAAATCCTGAAAAAAAGAACTGTGTAACACCTGCCAAAATATAGAATACAACTGCTGAATCTTTTACATTAAAGAAATACATTGCCAGCATTGAAATACCTGTTAAAAAGGCAAATATCGAAGCTGTCCTTCCTTTATTGTTAAGTTTTCGGAATACTGGTTGAAAACATGCGGCACCGATAATGGATGGAATAATAATGCACATAGAATAAGTAGTATAATAAGATGCATTTCCTTCTACATATGTAAAATAATATAAAATGTCAGCATTTCTTCCATATAATGTAAATCCAAATAAAACCTGTCCGATTAATGCAAGTATATACGGTCTGTTCTGCATCACGGCTTTTAACTGTACTTTAATTGATATTTTTTCCTTTTCCGGAATTGTCACCTGCTCCTTCGTCTTCGCAAAGCAGAAGAAATGGCATGCCGCAAATATACATCCATAGATAATTGCTACAAATAAATATCCGTTCTTCGCACTCTGGCTTCCCAGCTTTCCAATCAAAGGTACTGTAATAATGTTGATAATCCCGATTGCAATCATAGCCGCAACCGAACGCGAAGTATTAATTTTTGCCCGTTCATCAATGTCCTGTGTCATCGCACCGCAAAGTGTTCCATACGGAATATTTACACATGTGTATCCCAGTACAAGCAGGCAATATGTAATAATCATATAGATAATCTTTGCCGTATCTGGCCAGTCCGGATGTGCCCAGAATGTCAACATTAAAAGCACTGCCGTAATGGGTGCTGCAACAAGCAGCCATGGACGGTAACGTCCCCATCTTGTTTTTGTCTTATCCGTCAACCCTCCGACAATCGGATCATTAATCGCATCCCAGAATCTTGAAAATAACATCAATGCTGAAACAGCCGCCATACTGATTCCAAACACATCTGTATAAAATATCATTAAAAAATTACTTACAAACATCCAACTGAAATTGCATCCGACATCACCAAATCCATATGCAATTTTACTGATCAATGGCACTTTTCCATTCTTACCCTCGTTTCCCATGGTTCCTCCTTATCAGAGTTTCTGACAAAACTTCTGTTCTCTCCTGATCTAATCTTTATTCCTGTACATTAATGATTACTTTCATCGTTGTTTCCCGGTTATCATCGATATACTGATAAGCTTTCAGATACTCCTGAAATGCAAATGTTTTTGAGATCAGTGGTCTTAAATGAACCTTTTCTTCATTTACAAGTCTGATTCCGTCAACATAGTCATCGTGCCGGTACATCATTGTGCTCTTGATATCCAGTTCATGATCATTAGCCACTGCAAGATCAATCTCTGCCATTCCTGCAAACACTGCAACCAATACAATAATGCTTCCTTTTCTTGCATACTTGATTGCCTGTCCCATTGTGATGTTATTTCCTGCACAATCATAAATCACATCGGCTTTGTCTGGTCCGAATGTTTCCAACATTGCTTCACCGAAATCTTTTTCTTTTGTATTCACACAGACATCAATGCCACATTCTTTCGCCTTATCCAGACGGAGATCACTGACATCCGTGATCATAACTTTTGCTGCTCCCATTCCCTTTGCTGCCTGTGCCACAAGATTACCAATCGGACCGGCACCAAGCACGGCAATGTTCATTCCTTTCACATCACCAACCTGCTTTACTCCGTGAACTGCAACAGCCAGTGGCTCGATCATTGCACCTTCTTCATATGACATTTCTTCCGGAATTGGTGTTACTTTCGATGCATCTACTGCAAAATATTCTGATGCTGTTCCGGTTGTCTGGAATCCCATAACTTTTAATTCTTCACACAAATTGTATTTTCCGTGTCTGCATGGATAACATTCTCCGCAATAAACCTGTGGCTCAATTGTTACTTTCTGACCTTCGTGAAATACTGTCACATCTTTCCCAAGTTTTACAACTTCACCGGATACTTCATGTCCCTGTGTTACCGGATATGAGGTAAATGGATGCTTACCGTGATATACATGAATATCAGAACCACAAATGCCGATATTCATAATCTTTACCAATACCTGATCATCTTTTACCTCCGGAACTGGTACCTCTCTGAAAATAATCTCTCCTGGTTTTGTCATTACCTGCTGTAACATATTGTTTTCCTCCTTCATTCTTTTATCTTATCTTTTATTAAATGTTTTATTAAAGTAATTACATTATTGTACAACCACTCTATTTTGTCAATATATGAATGCCTATTTCTACTTGTTGCACAAGTTTGATCAACTTTTTTATGCATATTTACCAACTGGATATGCATAGAATTTGCCACTGGCAACTTCTCTTGCATACTTAGATATCTATAAAACCTGCCAATTGCAGCTTCTTCCGAACATCTGACAATAAAAAAAAGAGGTAAATATTCAAAGTCCGTAATCATTACGAGCCTTGAATTTCACCTCAGTTTTTCATTCTTATTCTTTTTCCTACAACATATCAAATTTATAAATGCTGTATATATTCAGAGAGGAAATGTTTTGCCGCTCCGACAGCTGATGCCTCTCTTTTATAGGAGCAATTTTTTAAGTAACGTACATCATGTTCAAAACCATTATATGCCATCACTTTTTCCCCCAGTGGTATCATATACTCTGATAAATACCCCCCGACTTCTCCTCCAAGTATGATATCTGTGTCATACGCCATTCGCAGATTGGAAATCAAAATAGCCAGATTATCCAGATACTGATTCCATTTTTCCACAGTCTTTGTATTTTTCTGCTCCACTTTTTCCATAAATTGTTCCAACGGCATTTCCTGCTCTTCATCAGTCAATGCACTGGCTGCGCAATAGGCATCTGCACACCCGGCTTTTCCGCAATAACATTTCTTTCCTCCCGGCACCAGAATCATATGTCCGAATTCTCCTGCTTTCTGATTCTGACCAGCCACCAGTTTTCCATTAATACAGAATGCACCGCCTAATGTATTGTTGAGCGAAAGATACACAGCATCCTGATATTCATGCATATCTTCTGCCATCATCGCAGCATTTGCATCATTTGCAAAATACACCGGATAAGAAAATACCTGTTCCAGAAAGCTCAGACTGAAATTCTCCAATTGCAGTGCATGAGATTTCACAACCATTCTATTCGCCTGATCAATAATACCGGGAATCGAAATTCCGATTCCTAATATCTTTTCCCGGTCTTCTACATCTTTCAGGAAGTCCTCCACCATTTCAGCTACTTTTAAGCAATAAGATGTTTCTGTTGAAAATTTTAACCGCATCCGGATTGTTTTTTCTATTTCATACTGCATGTTCAGCAATACGATTCCCAGATGATTTGCTGTGATCACTACACCGACTGCATATTTATATGCCGGATTAATCCCTATCCGTTTTGCTTTACGACCGCCGGTAGATTCATATTCTCCTATCTCGATGACCATATTCCGGTCGATCAGTTCGTTTACATTAGAAAGCACCGTCGGCATACTCAAGCTCAGATTCTGCGCCAGCTCTGCCTTTGATGTAATTTTATTATTGATGATATAGTTTACAATTTTAGATTTTGTAATATTCTTTTTTTCATTTCGCCCTGCCATATCAGACCTCTTTTATAAATTATTTTACAAAAGTATCTTAGTCCTTTTTTGCTATTCTGTAAAGAATAAATATGTTGCTTCTAAAAAACTTTTTCCCAAGGCACAACGATATAAAACAAGCCACCGGGACAGATACCACTCTTTTTTCTCCATCCCAATGGCTCAATTTAATATTCCTATTACATCTGCCAACGAATCGCAGACCCGGTACGTAAGTTTCCGTATCTCCTCCGTCGGCTGTACAAGATCCGGCACCATGATCACCTTCATTCCTGCCTGATGTGCTGACAGGATTCCTCCCGGAGCATCCTCAAACGCCATGCAATATTCCGGCGGTATTCCAAGACTTTCACTTGCTTTCTGATAAATCTCCGGATCCGGCTTCGCTTTCTTAACCATATCTCCACAGACCACACTGCCAAAATGCGAATCTATTCCGGCCCGGATCAGATTCCCCATGGCATACTCTCTGCTGGAAGATGTCGCTACTGCCATCTTATATCCTTGCGATTTTCCATAAGCCAGCAGTTCTTTTGCACCTTTTTTCAGCGGAAGACCTTCTTTATCCACAATTTTCCAGAAGTTATCCCGTGTCAGTTTTCCAAATTCTTCAAATGGAAAGTCTTCCCGGATATATTTTCTGAAATATTCATTCCGGCCTGCGCGGTTCATTCCGAGTGTGTGATAGATGACGTCCCCCATATGCGGGATTCCCAATTCATCACCTGCGATCTCCCATGAGCGCTGTACAATACGCTCAGAATCGAACAACAGACCATCCATGTCAAATATAAAAGCTTTTATATCCATCCTAGAACTCTATGCCTCTTCCAAGTGCATCCTTCAGATAATCTGCAACTTCTTCTAATTTATGTATGGCTTCCATCTTCTCTTCAAACTCGTCCCCGACAGATTCTTTATTAATAAGTGCCTGTTGGATTTTCTTTACATCTTTGATCAAATTCTCTGTCATATCAAAAGCCCCCTTTTTATTATCTTGCAGGAAATTTACTTTCCGATAATCGATTTATCCTAATGTACATATTATAATTATAGCATAATTTTTTTACTATTCTCTGAAATTATGTTACATTTTAATTAATTTTTGCATATTATCATTTTTTTCAGATTTGTTCATGCATCATTCTGATAAATTCCTCCATCACACGTGTTTTGTACTTGTGTGTTTTGTAGTAAAAGAAGACTTTTCTCTTCGCTTCTTCTCCGTCTAATTTGTAATACACCAGGTTTTCAAATGCCGGGAGCTGGCTTACCAGGATATCACTGATGAATGTTGCTCCAAGCTGCGTAGACGAGGCCATATATGCTGTCGACTGCTGATTGAATTCCAGCACGATATTGGACTTAAATCCGACGTTTCGGCACAGCCTGTCTCCTCTGGTTCTGGTATCATTTCCCTGTGTCAGCATAATAAACGGAAGATCCGCAAATCTCCCTAACGGAACTGCCGGATATTTCTGGTTCAGATAATTTTTATTTTTGATATTCTTATAAGAAAGCTGATACATTCCCAGTTCTTCATTTACGGCAAAATGTTTTGGAACCGCAAGTAATATATTTTCTTCGCAATATAATTCTTTATTATATAGAATACTGTCATAGTGATAATTATCAATGACAAAATCCAGCGCATTACTGCCCAGCATTTCTTCCAGTTCGGCTGTATTCCCCTCTATCAGCTGAATATGTACATCCGGAAATTTCTGATTGAATTGGGTGATCAGAGACGGTACCACATATGCGGCAAACAGCGTACTTGCTCCTACTGCAAGATTCCCCGTCTTCAGACCCGCCAGGTCATTGATGTAATTCTCTACCCGCTGTTCAATCTGGGTGATCTCCTCCGCTGCCTCAATATATACTTTTCCGACCTCTGTAAGCTGGAGCGGTGTTGTACTTCTGTCAAATAACGGTTCCCCGATAATCTCTTCAATCTTTTTGATCCTTGCACTCAAAGACGGCTGACTGATGTACAGATTCTGTGCCGCTTTGGTAAAACTTCTTTCTTTATACACTTCATAAACATATTTTTTCCATACAAACATACACGTAACCTCTCATATCCTGCTATCATCTGTTTCCTCTTTTCACATGACAGCTATAGTCAGACTCTTATAATTGTTATAACACTATAAGTATTGGATTCTCTGTCCACACGGACGTATCATTATATTAATGAAACAATTATTCCAATATGAATTTGGGGTTTATTGGAATAAAGATAAAATAATAAAAAGCGGGGAATAAAATTATGAAACCAATCGTACGCGCCGGGCGCATGAAACCAGTACACTCTGATATCCGTGGTCCATTATTTGTAGAAGCTATGAAACGCCAGAAACAGGGGATCGATATCTTAAAATTAAATACCGGGAATCCTGCAACCTTTGGCTTTGGTCTGCCTGACAGCATCAAAAACGCTCTGACGGAACACATGCAGGACGGTGTCGGCTACTGTGACTTCAAAGGAATGCCTCAGGCAAGACAGGCAATCTGTGATTATGAGACCAGTAAAGGTATCAAAGGTATCACATCAGATGATGTATTCATCGGTAACGGTGTCAGCGAAGTGGTATCTTTCGCCTTAACACCTTTGTTAAATGATGGAGATGAGGTCTTAGTTCCTTCTCCTAGTTACTCCCTCTGGGGCAATTCCGTATATCTCGAAGACGGTAAACCGGTCTTCTATACCTGTGATGAACAGGCCAACTGGTATCCGGACATTAAGGATATCCGTTCCAAGATCACAGATAAGACAAAAGCAATCGTTATCATCAATCCGAATAACCCGACCGGTGTACTCTATCCAAAGGAACTCCTTCTTGAGATCATCCAGATTGCAAGAGAATCCGGACTTCTGATCTTTGCAGATGAAATCTATGACCGTCTCGTTATGGATGGCAAACAGCACATCTCTCTTGCTTCACTGACAGAGGATGTTCCGGTCATTACATTAAACGGTCTGTCCAAATCACACTGTCTGTGCGGATACCGCTGCGGATGGATGGTCATCAGCGGTCCAAGAGAACTGACCGAAGATTACAGACAAGGCATCATCCAGTTAACATCTCTGCGTCTGTGCGCCAATACCATGGCACAGATCGTCATCCCTGCAGCTCTTGATGATATGGAGACACCTGCTTCTATGGTTCGGCCGGGTGGCAGAATCTATGAGCAGCGTGAAGCAACCGTTCGTGAACTTGAGAAGATCGACGGTCTGTCATTTGTAAAAAATGACGCTGCATTCTATGTCTTCCCGAAACTGGACGTGAAGAAATTTAACATCACCAATGACAAGCAGTTTGCCCATGATCTGCTGGATGTCACCAATATCCTGCTCGTTCCCGGAAGTGGATTCGACTGGAAAGATCCGGATCACTTCCGTATCGTCATGCTTCCGCAGGCAGATATCTTAAGTGATGCGATTCGCCGGATGGGAACATTCCTTGACGGATATAAGCAGAAATAATATGAGCAGCAGCCATCCTTAAATAGTACATAGATAAAATACATTCCCGGTAAAAATCCAATCTCTCTTTTTTCGTCGATGTTTCAGTTATCCGGGAATGTATTTTTATCTGCTTTTCACTGTATTCCAGGCTCCGACTACTTCATTTACGGTGCTGACTGTCACAAATGCATGTTCATCTGTTTCGTGGATGAAAGATAATAATTTTCCATATTCATTCTTTTCTAATATCGTTACAACTTCTACATGCTCTGCATGATCCAGGCCTCCATATGCCGGATAAATCGTCGCACCTCTGCGTAATTCCTTCACAATATAATTCTGAATTTTTTCATGCTCCTTTGAAAGAATGGATACTTTCTTACGCACATGGAATCCATCACAGAACCGGTCTAATACCTGACCATAAATCAACGTACCAACAAGACTTATTACCATTGTCTCCCGATCATATACAAAGATCGCTGCCATCGATATGAGCACACCTATGATCGTAATACTCTGTCCTATTTTAAATCCAAGATACTTATTGATCAACTTCGCAACAATATCAATTCCCCCGCTGGATGCATTCATGTTAAATAAGACGGCCTGTCCTGCGCCAACCACGATCATGAAGCACACCAGATCGATCACGATATTCCCGGACAAGGATTCCACATGCGGAGTCAGTATCTCAAAAATCCTCAGATACATCGGAAGCATAAGTGATGCAAGAACGGTCTTCACACCGAATTCCCTGCCGATAAAAATATACCCTATGACCAACAGTATCATATTTAAGACAAATGTAATTGTCGATACCGGTAACGGAATGATCTTTACCAGAACAAGAACCAGTCCTGACAGACTTCCAAGCACCAGATTATTTGGCATCATTTCATAATATACAGCTGCCGACATTAAGAACATGCCGCCCAGCATCATAATAAATTCTTTTTTTGTTATCTTCATTTCATTCTTCCTTAATTCAATATTTCTGCACAAAGATGTACTCCTCTTTTTGTGCAAAGAGGAGTACATCTTTTTCTGAAGGGTGTCTATGCCTAAATCTGTTTCAGGCATATCTATACAATTATCATTGTTTTTATCCAGCACCCGGCGGTTAGTCCACCAATGCCGATAATGTCTTGTCTAGAGCTATCATGATCAGCGCCGCTGCAAACGATACAACCGCAACTCCGATACATGCTACTTTGAATTCAATCTTTCCGCCAAACAGCAGTCCATATACCGGACCATAACTCTTTGCTGCAATAAATGTTGCAAATCCCCATACTGACATCATAACAGCCAGATAACGGCTCGGTGAATATTTACTGATAAATGAATGCCCCAGTGGTGAGAAGAACATCTCTCCCATTGTCAGAAGGAAGGCAAATACGATCAGCCATAACACACTTGCCTTTTCCCCACCACGCATGATATCAATTGCTGCGTAGAAGAGATATCCGACACCGATGATCGCAATTCCAAGTCCGGTCTTTCTGAACAGACTCATATCCCCCTGCGGTCTTTCCGCCAGTTTCTTCCATAATGCCGCTGTTACAGGTCCCAGGATAACACAGAACAGTGAGTTGGCTGCATCAAACCATGTAGACGGTACCTGATAACCTGCTACTACCCAATCCATATTCTCTGCCCAGTAGAAATATACCGGCATATATCCCAGATACCAGAATATCCAGAATACGATGGAGAATAACGAAGCTACAAAGATTGCACCGATACGTTTCTTCTCGATCGTTGTAAGCGGCTGCTTTGTTCCTGTCTCTTCTTTTTTCTTTGCCTCTGCTGCTTTTTCCTCTTCTGTCAGAGTCTTCTTGAATGGAAGCTTTCCAAGATCACCTAAGAATCTCCAGCACACAAAGATATACCAAAGTCCTCCGAGAACCATCATCAATGCTGCCATCTTAAAGCATGGTGCAAATCCAAGCACACCATCTTTTGCAAATACATCCTTATACAGGATTCCCACCAGGAATGTTCCGATGAATGCACCCACATTTACCAGTGTATAACGCATCGAAAATGCCGGATCCATCTGTGATTTGTCCGTGATAACACGTCCGATGATCGCACCGTTTTTAAATAATGCAAGTCCCAGACTTACCAGGAAGATCATCGCATATACTCCGGCAGAACTTTTTGCGATTCCTCCGGTGAAATATCCTGCCGCAGCAATAAACATACCAACCGGTGTCGTATATCTCGCACCGATATACTTATCTACGATCACTGCCCCAAACAATGGAAGCAGATAAGAAAATGCGGTCAGGTTTGACTGCATATTGGCAGCCACTGTATCCGAAAGTCCGAGTCCTCCGGTTGCAACCGAAGCAGTTACAAAAATCAAAATCAGCGAACGTCCCAGATAATATGCCAGACGTTCAAAAATCTCTGTACAGGCACATACCCAGAACGCTGCCGGAAAGCCTTTCTTTTTTGTCTCCATATTCTTTTCCCCACTTTTTTCTAAATTCAGTCCTTACTTTTTATGTACTTTTATTTTCTCTTCCTTGTTTCGTACATATATCCTTCTCTGTCTTATTTTATATCTTTCAAGAATGCTTTATATCCTCTGTAAGCTTCATAAATATCAGCCTTACTTGTCACCTCATACGGTGCATGCATAGAAAGTACAGCAACACCGCTGTCAATGACATTCATGCCATAATTTGCCATGATATATGCAATGGTTCCGCCGCCCCCAAGATCGACTCTTCCCATCTCCGCTGTCTGGAATCCGACTTCGTTATTGTCTAATACCTGACGCACTTTTGCGATATATTCCGCATTGGCATCGTTACTGTTATTTTTTCCGCGGCTTCCGGTAAATTTATTAAATACCAGACCTCTTCCAAAGTATGCTGTATTCTTTTTCTCAAATGCATCTGCATACAATGGATCAAATGCTGCACTTACATCAGAAGAAAGCATATAAGAATTTCTCAGAGCTCTTCTGACTTTTAACGGATTGCCATCTTCGGTAAGTGCCATCAGTTCTGCCACATAATCTTCAAAGAATCTGGAATGCATACCTGTTGCCCCAACGCTTCCGATCTCTTCTTTATCTACCAGAATACAACAGCTTGTTCTTTCCGGATTCTCTGTTTCCAGCATTGCAAATAATGAAGTAAAAGCACAGACCCTGTCATCCTGTCCATATCCGATTACCATACTTCTGTCCAGTCCGCAGTCTCTTGCCTTTCCTGCCGGCACGATCTCCAGTTCTGCTGAGAGAAAATCTTCCTCTTCCATATCAAGATTCTCCTTTAAGAACTGTACTACGGCTGCCTTTACCAGCTCTTTTTCTTCTTTTTCTAACTCATCATTGCCTGTAAGCGGCTTTGTTGCAACGAGGATATCCAATCCTTCCCCTTCGACTACCACGCCCGCCTTTTTCTCAATCTGCTGCTGTGACAGATGGATCAGAAGATCTGAAATCACAAGTACCGGATCATCTTCCTTTTCCCCAATAATAATGTCCTGCACTGTTCCGTCTTTTTTTGCAATCGTTCCATGGATTGCAAGCGGAATTGTAACCCACTGATATTTCTTGATCCCACCATAGTAATGCGTATCCAGATATGCCATATCACTGTCTTCATATAATGGATTCTGCTTTACATCTATTCTTGGTGAATCAATGTGTGCTCCAAGAATATTCATACCTTCTTCTAACGGTTTCTTACCGAGCTGGAACATTACAAACGCTTTCCCCATGCAGTCTGCATACACCTTATCCCCGGCTTTTAAAGTGGTTCCCTCAGAAATACAATCTTCCAGATTCTTATATCCCCATGCATCTGCCATCTTCTTTCCAAGCTTTACACATTCACGCTCTGTCTTTCCGATATCTAGACATTCTTTATAGCGGACACTCAGCTCTTCTAATTCTTTCTGCTGAATTTCTGTGTATTCTTTCCACATATTTTTTCGCTGCATCTTTTCGCTCCTCCTTTTTACTTTGCAGTCTTTCTATAAAAATAGTATCTCCGTTCACAGAATATATCCAACAAGAAAAGCGCATGTACTATAAGAAAATCTTATTTTTTTCATTGTTCTGTCAAATATAAAATATGTATTTTCCCATTATAAAATCGCAAAAAATTATCGATCGTTTTTCACAATCGATAATTTTTTCTTATGAGTTCACTACATTTTTAATTTCTTCCAGAATCTCTTTTACTTTCTTTTTGTTTCTTTTTTTTCTGTAGAATGCTTTGATCACGCACTCTCCTTCATATCCCGGAAGCAGCAGCATATCTCCATCACTATAGGAGAAATACTGACTGTCTGCCAGTGCATATCCGTCGTTAAATTCTACCTTTAATTTCATGGTATCCACATTGTCAACCAATTCTATTCCTTGTGTAAGCAACTGCGGATCATTCTTTTGTCCATTCATCATACTGCATAAATATGACTTTGTTCCATATCTGGTATAACGCTCAAGATCCTTTGCTTTAAACTCCGGCTGCTCATTTATCGATGATTCCAGTCCGATATATGCTCCGATCCGGCTGGATATCAGCGGCTTTTCTCCTATTTCATCCGGCTGCTCCAACTCATTTAGTCCGTATCCAATATAAATATCCAATGTATTTTCTCTCAGCATCCGGCTGCCTATGTAGGAATCCAGTTTACTGAAGTGGAAGTCTGCTTCGGAATGCTTATCATTAATCATCTTCTGCATCTTTGCCCAGAACAATTTGTTTATAGAACTATCGATTCCGATACGGACTACGCTGCTTTCTTTATATCTTTCTATCTCATGCAGCATCCGTTCGTGCGTCTGCACCATCTCCCTGGCATACTCATAGACAATCTCCCCTAATTCTGTCAGGCAGATCTCACCATTGCCTCTCTCCAGCAGAGTCCCTCCCGCCATTTTTTCCAAAGAGGCGATCTGCTGACTTACTGCCGTCTGTGTTACATAATTTCTTGCTCCGGCCTTTGTAAAACTCTTGAGTTCCACTACATCCAAAAAATATTTATATTTCCAAAGACTCATTTCGCATACTTCCTTCCGATGACTGCTTCAGATGATATATTTTTCTTTTATATCTTTTGTCGACAATCGTCAATGAGGTTGAATGTAATATATCATATTTTTGTATGTTTTTCAACATATTATTTGTATTTTATATCTCTTTTTGTATTTTATGCACAACATCTGTCATTTCAAAACCTGCTGCATACTAAAAAGATCGTTACAGGCATCTCCTTACAACACATGACAAAAAAAGAAATGCCTGTGTCATTACACCAACATTTCTCTTTTTCATCCATCATTCATTTTCCCGGAATCATGCTCTCCAAGATCCCTCTACGACTTCTTTATGAAATCAGAAAGTCCAGTGAAAACTTCGTGTCTGCTTCCGTCATTCCCTGTTCTTTTAAAAGTCTGTGGATCGTACTCATATAATGATCCGACAATACCCTGCAGATTTCTTCTTTCTTCCTGCTCTTGCATGCTTCCAGCAGTTCTTTATGTATCGGATATTGTCGTGTGATTACTGCTTTTTTGTCCGATGCCAGATTATACCCCGTTACGATATTCCCATAATTCAGACTTTTCCATGCCTTATACAGACTTTTCATTCCGGTCATTCTGATCAGACAGCTGTGGAACTTATTATCATATGAAAACAGCTGATCATATTCGTCCACATCCAGATTCTTCATGCGTTCCAGGATTTCTTCCATCTCCTGCAGGGTTTCTTCCGGTATCTTTCCTCCCAGAAGACGCACTGCCATAATCTCATAATTCGCACGCATAAGATAGATTTCAAATGATTCTTCGAATGTGATCTCTTTCACGGAACATCCGGCATTTCTTACATATTCTACCAGACCTTCGTTCTCCAGTTCGCGCAGTGCCTCTCTGATCGGCGCACGGCTGGTCTTGAATTCCTTTGCGAGTTCCTGTTCGACAATCTTCTGCCCCGGCTGCAATTCCCTGTTAATGATCCGTTTTCTTATAATATCTACAATACTTTCACGTAATGTCTTGTATCCTAATTCTGTCATAACTTCTGTTATCCTGTCTTATTTTTCTAACTACTGGTTAATCTGATAATTTCCATCCGAATCAGCCTGGATATGCGATGCATAAAATGTCTCTACCGCTTTCACCATATACTCCGTGTCCTTTACACCGGCCGTCTCATAGGCCGAGTGCATGGCAAGCTGCGGTAATCCAATATCCACTGTATTCATGGACACCTGCGTCATCGCAATATTCCCCAATGTACTTCCCCCGGCTTCATCCGAACGATTAGCAAAATACTGTAATGGTACGCCTGCTTTTTCGCAGATCATCCTGAATACTGCCACACTGACCGCATCACTCGTATATTTCTGTCCGGCATGTGATTTGATCACAATGCCGTCATTCATATAGACGCAGTTTGTCGCATCCGTCTTCTGCCTGTAATTCGGATGTACCGCATGGGCATTGTCACAGCTCAGCATAAAGCTTCCTGCTACTGCACGGTGGAATTCCTCTTCGTTCTTTCCAAGTGCTTTGTTCATCCGCCACAATACATCATAAAGAAATGTAGATGCAGCTCCCTGTTTTGTTCCCGAACCCACTTCTTCGTTATCAAAACAGGCATAGACATTGATATTCTGTTCATTTTCCGCTGCCAGGAATCCTTTCATAGATGTAAATGCACACTGCAGATCATCCAGTCTCGGACACCCGATAAATTCACGGTTGCTTCCCCATCTGACCGCTCCCATACGGTTATACAAGAACAGATCCATGCCATAGATATCCGTATCTTTTAATCCCAATTCTTCTGCAACTAAGGATCTTACCTCTCCTTGTTCTTTCACGCTTCCCGATAATACCGGTAACATATCAATCTGTTTATTAACAGCTCTTCCTTCATTCACTTTCCGGTCCATATGAATTGCAAGACTCGGAATCATCAGAAGATCTCTGTCCACCTTCACAAGTCTGGTTTCGATTCTTTCCCCATTCTTAACCATAACTCTTCCGGCCAGTGACAATGGTCTGTCGAACCATGTCTGGCAGATCATACCGCCGTAACCTTCGGTATTCAGTACCGTATATTTCTTTGCGACCTCAATCTCCGCATTCTCTTTCAGTTTAAATGCCGGCGAATCACTGTGTGATGCTGTCACATGGAAACTGTAGTTGTCCAGTTCTTTTCCGGCTTTTACTGCAATGATACTGGAATTATTTCTTGTTACATAGTATCTTTTCCCAGGTTTGATCTTCCACTTTTCTGACTCTTTTAATTCTTCGAATCCTTCCTGCTTCAGGATCTCTTTTAATTCTGCAACCGCATGAAATGCTGTCGGTGCGTGTTCTATAAATGTTGTCAGTTCTGATATGATATTTGTTTCCATTATATTCCTCTTCATCTTCCGTTTTGTTCCGTTTCTGTCTGACAAATGTAAACGGTTCTTTACTGTACTTCCCCATAATACAGCAGATCGTCATTGCAAACAAGCACCAACCGCCAAAGAAATCCCTGTTTATTTTGCAAACATACCAACGATATCTTTTACCATCACAACAGCTTTATCCATTCCTTCTACTGTAATGTGCTCATATACCCCGTGGAATGCATATCCGCCTGTTCCAAGATTCGGACAAGGAAGTCCTTTGAAGCTTAATCTTGCACCATCTGTTCCCCCGCGGATTGGCGCAACATCCGGAACGATATCTGCATTCTCGGCCGCTCTCGCATCCACGATTCCCAATTCTTTCATCTCTTCTACCAGTAACTTTGCAAGTACCAGTTCTCTGTCTGCTGATGGAACAGTCTCACTGTTCTCATCGCTTGTTGTCCACACGGACACATACTTTAAAAATCTTTCGTAAGCTTTCATCTTACTTTCTCGCTTTCTGCATTTCATATTCTTATTGTAAATCATCCTTTGCCAAATGTGTATTAGCGAATGTCGACAATATAATGTTCTTAATTTTGTTATATTTTTCCCGGAATTTATGTTAAAATTCTTTTAGGTGCTCTGACAACAGATACTTATATAATATCAAAGTGAGGTATATACATATGAAATTAATGATTGCATCCGATATCCACGGCTCCGCTTACTACTGCCGTAAAATGCTCGAAGCTTACAAGCGTGAAGATGCTGACCGTCTTCTCCTTCTCGGAGACATCCTTTATCACGGTCCACGCAATGACCTGCCAAAGGATTACAATCCAAAGGAAGTCATTGCCATGTTAAATCCTATGAAACAGGAGCTTCTCTGTGTCCGCGGTAACTGCGACACGGAAGTAGACCAGATGGTACTGGAATTCCCGATTCTTGCCGACTACTGCTTCCTTGAAATTGACGGGCGAACCATCTTCGCTTCTCACGGACATCATCACAATCCAAAGAATCCTCCGATGTTGAAAAAAGGAGATATTCTTCTGAATGGTCATACACACATTCCTGCAAATGAAGATATGGGGGATTTTATCTATATGAATCCAGGTTCTGTATCAATTCCTAAGGAAGGTTCTGCTCACGGATATATGATCTGCGAGGGCGGCGAATTCACCTGGAAGGATCTGGAAGGAAATATCGTTGGGATTTAATTCAGGAAGGCTATGGATACCCGAACCGGAATAAAGCTTGGAAAGGCGTTCCTGTTCAGGTTCCATCGGCGGGTCAATTCTAAAGGGGCAAAATTCTGCTAAAAGCAGGCTTTCAAAATTTGAAACTCGGCATACGCCTCAGACAGTCAAATTTTGAAAACCTAACGCAGAATTTTACCCCTTAAGAATTACCAACGCCTCTTTCACATTCACTGGAACGCCTTTCCAAGCTTTATTCCGTGTGTATCAAATGCCTTACGAATGAAACCTGCTAAGAAAAGTCAATAATTATTTTTATCTTTTTTATTTTCTGTCACAA